>Ga0074199_1000529_pt1 | contig 56859 bp, 58 predicted proteins | sample EPASupsiteSAE347_FD_64528 | JGI IMG/M metagenome (GOLD analysis project Ga0074199, IMG submission 64528) | Bioremediated contaminated groundwater from EPA Superfund site, New Mexico - Sample SAE3-47 | ecosystem: Environmental > Aquatic > Deep subsurface > Groundwater > Contaminated ... | reverse complement strand
CCATTTGCACCGCCTCGTCCATCTCTTTGGCCATGACTACCCGGGTGAGATTGGCAAAGACCTTGGCCATTGCCTCCTTTGCTTCGCCGATCAGGACCATGCCCCGAACCTTTTCCTGAACCAGGGGAAGCAGCATCTCGTACCCACCGCCTTTGTCCCGCCCTCCGGCAATGAGCACCACCGGCTGCTTCATGCCATCCAGGGCGGAATAGACGGCCCCGACATTGGTGGCCTTGGAGTCGTCGTAGTAGGAGACCCCATCGCGCTCCGCCACCAGGGCCAATCTGTGTGGCAGCGGCGTGAATCCTGACAGGCTCTTCTCGATATCCCTTGGGCTGCACCCCATGGCCCGAACCGCCAGAATCGCCGCCATGGCGTTTTCGCTGTTCGGCGCTTGGGCAAGCGGGGTTCCAGCCAGTTCGTACTCTTCGTCCGTCGAGCCAATCCGGACCCTGGTTCCGTCGAGCCATGCCGCCATCCCAGCCGCGCCGCGGGAGGAGTATTGCCGGATTTCTCCTCGCAGCGGCCAGGGGCTTTTCTTCTCCAATGCTTTGCCCAGCCATTCGCCAATGAGCGGATCATCTCCGTTGATCACCGCCACGTCGCCGGGTTGCTGGTTTTTAAAGAGCGACATCTTGGAATCGACATACTCCCCATAGGATGCATACCGGTCCAGATGGTCAGGGGTGATGTTGAGCAATACCCCGACCCGGGGCCGGAACTCCCCACAGCTGTCCAGCTGAAAACTGCTCACCTCAAGGACCACCGCCTCGCAATCCTGCGGTCCGGCCAGGTACTCGGCCAGGGGAATCCCGAGATTGCCGCCGACAAAAACCTTCTTGCCGCAGCCACGGAGCAGGTCACCGATCAGGGTCGTCACCGTGCTCTTGCCGTTGGTGCCGGTCACCGCCACCAGCGTACCCTTCAGGAAATCCTTGGCCAGGGCCAGTTCGCCCACCACCGGGATGCCTTTTTGCCGTGCCGCCGCAAGAGGCGCGATCCCGAGCGGAACGCCCGGGCTTACCAGAATACAATCCGCCGAAGTTAAAAGCTCAGAGGTATGGCCGTCAGTTTCTACAAAAACTCTTTTCTCCTTCAGCCACCGAACCAAGTCTCCTTCAAGGTTCTCCTGACGGCCACCCTCTGAAACCGATATTTTTACACCAAGATTGAGCAGGAAGCGCACCGCGGAAACACCCGACTTGCCAAGCCCCACCACGACAACATGGGCTCCGGGCCGCAGTATTTCCTTGAGGTTCCTGTTCAACATTGCATTTCCCACCTGTTTTCCTAACGCAGCTTCAAGGTTGCTAAAGCGCTCAAGCCCAGAACAATGGAAACGATCCAGAAGCGGACCACCACCTTGGGCTCTGTCCACCCCTTCTTTTCAAAATGGTGATGAAACGGGGCCATGAGAAAGATCCTTTTCCCGCCGGTCATCTTGAAAAAACCCACCTGCAGGATGACCGAAAGCGCTTCCATGACAAAAACCCCGCCGACGATAACCAGCAACATCTCCTGCTTGATGATGATCGCCACCATGCCCAGGGCGGCGCCCAGGGCCAGGGAGCCCACATCGCCCATGAAAATCTGGGCCGGGTAGGCATTGAACCAGAGAAAACCAAGGCTTGCCCCCACCAGGGCGCCGCAAAAGATGGCAACTTCACCGGCCCCAGGCACATAGGGAATCTGCAGATACGCGGCCAACCCCGCATGCCCGGCCAGATAAGAGAAGAGCAGATAGACACTGCTCGTCACCACCGTGGGCCCGGTGGCCAAGCCGTCAAGGCCATCGGTGAGATTCACGGCGTTGGAAGCGCCTACCACCACCAGGATGGCGAACACCACATACAAGGTGCCCAGGTCGGGCTGGATATGCTTCAAGAACGGGAAGCTCAAGTGCCCGTCAAAATTGGGGTTGTTATAGATCAGCAGCCCGGCCGCCGCGGCGCCGAGGATCTGCCAGAACATCTTGCCCCGGGCGCTCAAGCCCTTGCTGTTCTGCTTCTTTATCTTGCGGTAATCATCATACGCGCCGATGGCTCCAAACCAGAGGGTCACTCCGAGAATGATCCAGACAAAGGAACTGGACAGATCAACCCAGAGCAGGGTGGTCAGGGTTACGGCAAACAGAATGAGCAACCCTCCCATGGTGGGAACCCCGCGCTTGCTGAAATGGCTGGCCGGTCCGTCGTCCCGCACCACCTGACCGATCTGGTTTTCCTGCATCATCTTGATGAATCGGTTGCCAACCAGGAGCAGGATCAGAAACGCGGTCAACGTGGCGCCGATGGCGCGGAAGGTGATATAGCGAAAAACATTCAGCGCGCTGAAGTAGCTGTGGAGCGGATAGAGAAGATGATAGAGCATGGTGGTTTTCCTCAGCCCTGCTTCTCAAGCAGATCAAGAGTGATTGTTTCCATCCGCATTCCGCGCGAGCCCTTAACCAGCACCCAGTCCCCAGGCCGCAGAGCGCCTGCGGCGATGCTCTCCCGCAGCCAGTCGCCGACCTGTTCCTTTTTGGCAAAAAACATCGCCTTCTTCTTGCTCATTCCACCCTTCCAGGCGGCAGCAACCAAGGTTTCGGCAAATTCTCCCACTGCCAGCAGTCCGTCGAAGCCGATCCGCGCCACCGCCCTGCCGATGTCCTGATGGGCCGCGGCACTCTGTGCCCCGAGCTCAAGCATGTCGCCGAGGACAACCACCTTTTTATGGCTGCGATCCATCTGATGCAGGGTCTCAAGCGCGGCCAGCATGGAAGAAGGATTGGCGTTGTAGGCGTCGTTCACCAGCCTGATGCCGCCGATGAGCTTCTGTACCTGAAGCCTTTTTTCAAAGGGCGCGAAACTCTCAAGCCCGGCCACGATATCCTTGAACTTTATTCCAGCCGCATGGGCCATGCCCGCCGCAGCCAGTCCGTTCTGCACATTATGCGCCCCAAGGCCACGAATCTTCACCCGGGCCTCGTTGGCGCCGATCTGCAGGGTAAAGGCCATGCCGCGTTCGCCCAGGCTGCGCAAGCGAAGACCGCGGACATCCGCCTTGGGGTTGCGGCCAAAGGTGATTTTTTTCTGGCTGCATCGCCGGGCTATGCCCCGCACCCTTTTGTCATCAATATTGACCACCAGCTTGCCCCAGGCCTTGATCCCGGCAAAAAGCTCGCCCTTGGCCCGGGCCACCCCGGCGATATCACTCAACCCCGCAAGATGGGCATCCTGAACATTGGTGATGCAGGCGATGTCCGGGTCCGCGATCTCGGTGAGCCGGGCGATCTCGCCGGGCTGATTCATCCCCATCTCCATCACCGCGAAATCGTGGTGAAACTCAACCGGCAACAAGGACAGCGGCAGACCGATCAAATTGTTGAAATTTCCTTGTGTTTTCAAGACATTGTATTCCCTGGCCAGAATCGCGGCGATCATCTCCTTGACCGTGGTCTTGCCGCAGCTTCCGGTTATCCCCACCACCTGCAGATCAGGCATCAACGATCTCCGGTAGGCGGCCAGATCCCCGAGGGCTCGCAGGGTATCCGCAACCAGGACCACCGGCACCAGCACCATCTGCTCGGGCGGGGTATCAACCACCAACCCGGCAGCCCCTTTTTCCACGGCCTGCCCGAGATACGCATGGCCGTCAAAATTCTCCCCGCGCAGGGCCACGAACAGATCCCCCGGCTCGACGGCCCGGCTGTCCGTGCAAACCCGCCGGAACCCCGCCTCGGTCCTGCCGGAGAAAAACCTGCCTCCCGTGGCCAAAAGCACCTGGGACAGCGTCCAGACCGGATTCTGCATAACGCCAGAGCCAGAATTCTTTTCCGTTCTTTCGTTTTTCATGCCGCAAGCACCTGTTTTTCGCACCGTTGCCAGATCCATCATGCCTCCCCCTCTCTGAGAGCTTGCCTGCTTCTTCCGACCATTACCAGTTGACCACCGCAGCCTGGGCCGCGGCTTCAAGCCTGTCATCGAAAAAAAATCTCCCCTCCGGGGTTATCTGATAGGTCTCGTGTCCCTTGCCGCACAGCAGCACCACATCGCCGGGGTGGGCATGGCGGATGGTTTCCCGGATCGCCTCTCGCCGGGAAGGAACAATATCATAGCCCTGCATTGCTTCCCGCTGGAGGATGGCTTCAATCCGCATTCGCGGCAGGGCGGTTTCCAAGATCCCCGCCTCAATGTCCCGCAGGATATCGGCCGCCCGTTCACTCCGGGGATTATCCGAAGTGAGCACAACCACATCGGCCATTGCTCCGGCAACCTTGCCCATCAGGGGCCGCTTGCCGCGGTCGCGGTCCCCGCCGCAGCCGAAAATCACGATCAAACGGCCGGTGGCCAACCGGCGCATGGTTTGCAACACATTGGCCAACGCATCCGGCGAGTGGGCAAAATCCACAAAAACACTGACTCCTGCCGGGGCCGGTACCCGCTCCAACCGTCCCGGGGCGGCAGGGGCTTGCGCCAACCCGGCAACAATCTCTTCCCCGGAAATGTGCAGAGCCACCGCCACCCCAACCGCACCAAGGAGATTCTTCAGATTGAAGGCGCCAACCAGATCGGAACACAGTTCCAGCTCCCCGGCCGGGGTTGTCAGGGTGGCCACCGTTCCGGCCAGACTTTCCCGAGCCTCCCGCACGGACACCGCAGTACCGGCCAAGCCGCAGTCAATCAGGCTCCTCCCCTTTTTTGCCGTGTAACCCAAGGATTTGTCTGCCCGCAGTTCATCCAGCAAGCGTTTCCCCCAGTCGGTGCCGGCGTCGGCATGGCTGTCACGGAGAATCACGGCCTTGCCGTTCTGTTTCAGGTACTCGGTGAAGAGCATTTTCTTGCTCGCGAAGTAACTGGTCATATCCCCGTGGAAATCCAAGTGATCCCGGCTCAGATTGGTAAAGAGCGCCGCATCGAAGAGGATGCCCGCCACCCTTTTTTGCTCCAGGGCATGGGAGGAGGTTTCCATAATGACATGGGTGACGCCGTTATCCGCCATTTCAGCCAGTATCCGGTGCAGGCTTACCGGATCCGGGGTGGTGAACGGGGCGGGAATTTCCACCGCGTTGTACCGGTAATTCACGGTGCCGATCACCCCGGGGTTGCCCCCTGACTGTTTGATGATCGCCTCCAGCAGATAGGTGGTCGTGGTCTTGCCATTGGTGCCGGTGATCCCGATCATGCACATCCGCCGGGCGGGATGGCCATGAAAGCTTGCCGCCGCCTGCCCCAAAGCCTTTGGCGTATCGGCAACCTCCAGACAGACGACCTTACCATGCTTCCAGCCCCGGCAGCGCCCCTTGCCAACCAGCACGGCGGCGCACCCCTTTTCCACGGCGGCCCCAAGATAGTCATGGCCATCCACGGTCAGCCCCGGAATCGCGACAAACAACGCGCCCGGACCAGCCTGGCGGGAATCGGCGGTGATGTTGCGTATCGCTGTATCCGGCAGCCTCTCCAGGTTCACGATCTCCATCTCCTCGGCCAATTTCCGTAAGGATACCGCGGCAAGGTTGTTGTTTTTCCCCATGTCCCGTACCCGGTCCGCTACTGCATTGTTTTCAGGTGCAACACACACTGCTCAACGCCCCGCAAGGCAGCGCCGGCCAGAGGATACTGACTTACCACCTGCCCTGAGCCGGCAATCTGCAAGCGCACCCCATACGGCTGCAATACCTGCATCGCCTTACGCCCACTCATCCCCCGCACATCGGGCATGACAAGCCCCTGTGGTCCTTGCGCCAAGGCAACGGGCAGGGCGGATCGCGTCTGCACCAGCTCCATTTTCTTGTAATAGCCGACTTCACGCACCGCCAGCTCCTTGGCGGAGGGAGGCTTCACCTGGTGCTGCAGCGCTGTTCTGGCCTGCGGCATCATCTCTTCGGCAAGATCCCGAACCGGCGACTTGGCCTGCGGATCGAGATGCGCACCCTCAAGCACGACAATCATGGCGATCTCGGGATTTTCCAGCGGGGCCAGCCCCAGAAGAATACTCTCCATTACCACCGGGCCCGTCGCCGCCTTTTCAGCAGCCTCGCTTGCCGGCTGCGGAGCACCCTCGGCAGCCGGTTTTGCCTGACTCTGCTGAACAAGATCTTTTTGCAGCAACGATTCGATGACAAAGGTATTCCTGCCCGGACCAGCCGCCTTCTTCATTTCATTCCGCATGCCCGCACTTACCTGGGGCGACACACCAAACTCTCCGATCCCGCGCCGGACCGGCACATCCCACACCTGTTCATCCTGCCAGACAGCACGGAGTACATGGGGAGTCATCACCTGGCCTCCATTGACCAGCCGGCAAAACGCCGACAGCAACGCCAGAGGGGTTGCCGCCGGAACAGAATCCCTGTCAACGTGCGGGGCCATCACCTTTGCCGGCGGAGGAGGACTTGCCGCTTGCCCCCCCTCGGTCATCTTGTTGGCCGGCCCGGCACTCAAATCCTTCAAGGCGAACATGGCCTCGGGCAAATCCACCTCTCCCTTGACGGTCAAGCCGATTCTGTCCGCAAATGCGTTGAAGTCGTCGCGCCCCACCACGGCCTGGGCAAAGCCGACCCCCTCTGGAGAGATATACCTGCCCTCCTGCACCACATTCCAGACGGCACGCTGAGCTGCTTCCGGCTCAGGGAGTGGTTCGCCGCCTCCCGCCACTTCGCTTTTTCCCTTGCCAAGCCTGTTATCCATTGCAGCCGCCGCCTGAAACAGGCGATCCATTGCGCCAAGATCAAGGACATCTTCAATGGCCCGGTTCCTGCGCGCCTCCGTGCTGAATTCCCAGAACCGGTTGGGATCGTAATCCGGCAGACTGGCCAACCCGATAATCTCACCGGTGGCCGGGACCATGAGCACCGCCACCCCGGCTTTTGCCCCCGTGTTGAGCGCCAAGCCTTTAAGTTTTTGCTCCAGGATATCCTGCAGATGGATATCAAGGGTGAGGATGAGGCTGGCGCTGTCACTTCCTTCGGCTATTTTCCTGCTCACCCCGGCAGCGGCCAGTCTCGGGTCATACACCCCCCCGCCCCGAAGAACACTGTCATAATAAAACTCGACCCCGGCCAACCCCTGCTCATCCTTTAAAAAACCAATGACATGGGCGCCAAGCTGATTTCCCGGATAAAACCGCTGCACCTGATTGATGCGATACACCCCTTTCAAATTGAGGTCGGCGATTTTCACTGCCTTATCACGGCTCAGATCCCTGCCCAGCCAGGCAAAGCTTCTTTCCCCCTTCAGGGCGGAGAGGATATTTTTTTCATCAAGTTCAAGGATTTTTGCAACCTTACGGGCAACATCTTCGGGCGCATCGAGCTCCAGTGGCCTGGCGTACAGGGAACTTCGCTGGAAACTCACTGCCAGCTCCATGAAATTCCGGTCATAGATATTTCTCCGGCCACCACCCCTCACCGCGCTGACCTGTTCTTCCTTTTGCCCGTCGTCTGTCCCCTGCTGCCCGCTCTCATCAAAAAACTGACTTCTTATGGCAACCACGGCAAACACCGCCGCCACCAACAAGAGAATTCCGCCCACCATGACAGGCCGCCGGTCCCGCCCCTCGATTGCCCGCTTCTTCATACCGGGCCTATGGCCTTCTCATCTGCTTGGCGGAAGGCGGGAACAACCCCAGCCCCCCTGCGGCAGCTTCCATTTTTTCCTGCCGTAGCAACGCATCCCTTTCCGCGAAGAGCGCCGCATTGGCTGTGGCGAGTCCGGCTTTCTCCTGCTTGCCCTTGTCAAGCCTGCCGAGTCCGTCCCGCAAGGCAACGCCAAACCAAAGGCTGCCCGCGACCCCCAACAGCATGGCCCCGACCGCTACTGCCCCGATAATCTTGTAGGGACCACCCTGATCGGACCCGCCCGCCCTTCTCCCGGAAACCTTCTGCCGGTTGCCGGAGGCGCCGGAATATTTTTTCGCGTAATCCCGCATCTCAGGTTCGTCCTCTTGCCGCAACCCGCAATTTGGCGCTTCTTGCCCTAGGATTGCGCAGACATTCGGCGCGGCCAGGAATAAGGGGCTTCTGGGTGACGACCTCAAGCAGGGGGTTTTCCCGGAAAGCCTGTTTCACCAGGCGATCTTCCAAGGAATGAAAGGAGATGACACAAAATCTGCCCCCTGGCGCGAGCAGGGCGGCGCCATCGGTCAAAATCCGCTCAAGGCTGTCAAGCTCCCGGTTGACGGCGATGCGCAACGCCTGGAAAACCTTGGTGGCCACATGGATCTTCCTGGGATGAAACCGCTTGGGAATGGCCTGATCCACCAGGGCGACAAGCTGATCGGTGGAAACGATCCTTTCTTTCCGACGGGCCTCTACAATCCGCTCGGCAATCCTTCTCGCCTGGCGTTCTTCGCCGTAGTAGAAAAAGATGTCCGCCAACTCTTCCTCGGATGCTTCGTTGACAAGCTCGGCGGCCGTGGTGGCCTGGCGCTGGTCCATTCGCATATCAAGGGGCTCGCTGCCTTTAAAGCTGAAACCGCGGCCGCTTGCATCCAGCTGCAAAGAAGAAAGACCCAGATCGAGCAGCAGGCCGTCAATTGTGCCAATGCCAAGCTCCATCAGGGTCTCCTTTATAGAGGCAAAATTCTTATGCACAAAACGGACACGGCCTGCAAACCGGGCCAGCCGTTCCTGCGCCAGGGTCAGAGCCGCAGCATCCCAGTCAAAGCCAACAACCTGACCGGTGGGACCGCAGGCTTCAAGAATCCCTTCCGTATGTCCTCCCAGCCCCAGATTGCCGTCAATATATAAACCTCCATCCACCGGGGCCAGACACGTGACCACTTCCTCGAGCATGACCGGGAGATGAGATGGCTGCATACCGGATCAGAACAGCCCCAATTCCTGAAGCACCTGCTCGAAATTCTGAAAATCCTCGCCGGTCGGTTTGTTTTTGGTCTCCCAAACTTCCTTGTCCCAGATCTCAAAATAGGTAATCATGCCGTTGACTACGATTTCCTTCCGGATGCTGCAATCTTCCCGCAAGGTTGGGGAAAGCAGGATCCTCCCCTGCTTGTCCAGCACGCACTCTTCGGCGCCGCCGATCATGTAGCGGATCAACTTGACTGTTTCCGGACTTTTCTGGCCTTGGGCCAGCAGGGCCATCTCCAACTCTTCCCAATGGGGCAGCGGGTAGGCCCGGATACAGTTATGCCAGGGGATGACCATAAGCCGCTCATCGCCCTGACTGCGCAGGGACTCGCGGAACCGGGTCGCAATATTCAACCTGCCCTTCGCGTCGAGAACATGCTCGGAGCGACTGCGGAATCGACAGACTGGATTTTTCACACTCCCCTCAACCACACGCAGCTCCTTGTTTTTCCCCGATCACCCACTTTACACCACTTTATGTACCCTTATAGTGAAAATGGCCGATCAGTGTCAAGGAAAAAACAAGCGAAACCACTTATTCTCCCCCCATCACAGCAGCGCATAAAACACTACATATGGAGGCAAAATGCAACGTTAAACACCACATAAGGTGTTATATGGAAATATTACCCATATTCCACCCAGCCAAATATTTTTTTGTGGGGCAAGGTGGGGTAAATTTTTCACACAAGCCGAATTTTTCCCAAAAAACATCAAATCCCCCGCAAGGCCACGCCACGACGCGCTCCCCCTCTTTATCTCGCTGATTTTTTGGTTTTTCCTTGCCTTTCCCACCACGATCATTTAAGGTGCTCCTTTTTTTCCCGAGCCGGGAACAAACCCTTCTTCATGGAAAGTCAAAAAGTTATGGAACAAAGCACAATCAGAAACGTCGCCATCATTGCCCACGTTGACCATGGAAAAACCACCCTGGTCGACCAGCTGTTCCAGCAAAGCGGCATGTTCCGGGAAAATCAGGAAGTAGCAGAACGCCTCATGGACTCCGGGGATCTGGAGAAGGAGCGCGGCATCACCATCACCGCCAAGAACGGCTCGTATTGCTACAAGGATTACTGGATCAACATCATCGACACCCCCGGCCACGCCGATTTCGGCGGCCAGGTAGAACGGGTTCTGCGCATGGCGGACGGCTGCCTCCTTTTGGTGGACGCCCAGGAAGGCCCCATGCCCCAGACCTATTTTGTTTTGAAAAAGGCGCTGGCCGCAGGGTTGCGCATCATCGTGGTGATCAACAAGATCGACAAACCCGCAGCCCGCTGCGCATGGGTGGTTGATCAGGTTTTCGACCTCTTTGTCAAGCTTGAGGCCCCGGACCACCTCCTGGATTTTCCGGTGGTCTACGCCTCGGCCAAACAGGGCTACGCCAAACATCACCTCACCGATGAATCCACCACCATGGAGCCGATTTCCGAGCTGATCGCCGCCCACGTGCCCCCGCCATCGGGCGACCCCAACGCACCTTTGCAGATGCAGGTCAGCTCCCTGGACCACTCCCCCTATCTGGGACGGCTCGGCATCGGCAAGGTGCTAAACGGCACCCTGAGCATCAACAAGCCCATTGCCGTGGCCAAACGCGACGGCAGCATCTCTCCGGCCCGGCTCACCAAGATCTTCCGCTTTGAGTCCGACAAAAAGGTGGCCACCGACACGGCCGGGGTCGGCGAACTGGTGGCGGTTGCAGGCATGGACGACGTTACCGTGGGCGTGACCTTCACCGATGCGGACAACCCCATGCCGCTACCCATGATCGACATCGATCCGCCGACCATCTCGATGAACTTCATCCCCAACGACTCGCCCTTTGCCGGTTTGGAAGGAAAATTCGTCACCTCCCGCCATCTTGAAGAGCGGTTGCGCCGCGAAACCTTGGCCGACGTGGCCCTCAGGGTCGAACCCATGTCGGAAGGCGTGGGCTATGTGGTTTCCGGCCGCGGCGAGCTGCATCTTTCCATCCTCATCGAGAAGATGCGCCGCGAAGGCTTCGAGCTCCAGGTCACCCGCCCCCAGGTCATCATGAAACAGGTTGACGGCGTTACCCTTGAGCCCTACGAGGAACTGACCATCGACGTGGACGAGCAGTACGCCGGGGCGGTAATCGAACGGCTGGGCATGCTGCGCGGCCAGATGCAGGAGATGCACCAGGCAAACGGCATGAACCGGCTGGTCTACAAGATCCCCACCCGGGGCTTGCTCGGCTACCGCTCGGAATTCATGACCGCCACCAAGGGGTTGGGCATGATGAACTACGTGTTCGCCGAATACGGCCCCTATGCAGGCGACATCATCAACCGGGTCAACGGAGTGCTCACCAGCATGGAAACCTGCACCACCGTGGCTTACGCCCTGTTCAACCTCCAGGATCGCGGCCGGTTGTTCCTCGGCCCTGGCATCAAGGTGTACACCGGCCAGATCATCGGCGAAAACGCCCGCAACCAGGACATGGTGGTCAATCCGGCCAAGGGCAAGAAGCTCACCAACATGCGCGCCTCCGGCTCCGACGAAAACGTGGTCCTCACCCCGCCGGTGCAGATGAGCCTGGAAGACTGCATCGCCTACATCAACGATGACGAGCTGGTGGAAGTTACTCCGCTCTCCATCCGGCTGCGGAAACGGAAACTCAGCGCAAAATAGAAAAAGCGCGCACCCCTTTCCTGACCTTGCACCACAAAAAAGGCCATGCCGGATATTCTCCGGCATGGCCTTTTTTGTGTATTTTCCCTGCAAGAAAACCGGCTACAACACCACGGTCCGCTTGATGTACCGCACCACCTCCTGCGGATCATCCATGACCTGGAAGTAGAGCAGATCGTCCTCGTTGATATATTTTTCCGCCAGCAGCCGTTCCTTGATCCAATCCACCAGCCCGCCCCAGAAATCAGAGCCCATCAGGATGACCGGGAACCGTTTCACCCTCCTGGTCTGGATCAGGGTCAGCGACTCGAACAGCTCGTCCATGGTGCCGAAGCCTCCTGGCATCCCGATAAAGGCCATGGAATACTTGACAAACATCACCTTGCGCACGAAGAAATACTTGAAGTTCAGCGGCACGTTGGTAAAGGGGTTGGGCTCCTGCTCAAAGGGCAGGTTGATATTGAGGCCGATGGACAGCCCTTCGGCAATGGCCGCGCCTTTGTTGGCCGCGGCCATGATCCCAGGCCCGCCGCCGGTGATGATCCCGTAGCCCGCGGTGGCCAGGTCAAGGGCTATCTGCTCGGCCAGCTTATAGTAGCGGTCTTCCGGGCTGATCCGGGCGGAACCGAAGATCGACACCGCAGGCCGGCCGATGTTGGCCAGGGTGTCAAACCCCTCGACAAACTCACTCAGGATCCGGAACAACCGCCAGGAATCACCCACCTGGAAACTATCCAGCGAATACTGCTGCCGCTCGTCAACAACCCCGGCCTTGGTAACCCTCATATCCATTCTCCTTTCCAGAGCTTGTCTTCACACAACATACTTCACGAAAGAGCTGCCAGGGCCATTTGGGCCGGGGCATACTCCGGGGAGTACCGCAACACCTTCTCGTAGAGCTTTCTGGCCTTGCCCGGCCGCCCCTGCTTCTCAAGGAGCCTGCCCAGCAACAGCGCCGCCTCCGCCTGGCGCGGATCAAGCCGGAGGCATTCCGCCAGGGACTGCATCGCCCCCTCCTGGTCCTGGGTCAAGGCCTGCACCAGGCCAAAGCGGTACCAATGGGACGCCTTGCCCCCATCCAGTTCGACCGCCTGCCCGCAGAGGGCCAGGGCGATGTCATACCCCTGTTTTTCCAGGGCATAGAGCCGCCCCAGTCTGCTCAGCGACCCGGCGTCCCTGGGGTTGCCGCTGACCGCGCGCTGATAGGCGGCAATGGCCAAACCGTTCTCACCCAAGGCCTCGCAGGCCCGGCCAAGCCAGCGCGCCACCACCATGGGCTCTCCGCCCTGGCGGGAATCCTTTCTGATCAACCCTTCGCAGCGCTCCAAGACCCCGCGCCCCTCGGCGTATCGCCCCTGCCGGCAATAGAGCATGCCCAGATGCTGCAGGAGATCGGGATGTTCGCCATCCACGGCCAGCGCCCTTTCCCAGAGCGCCAGCGCCTCGGCGCCCTCGTCGTCATCCAGACGGATGAAGCCCAGATTGAACAGGGCCATGAAATTTTCCGGTTCCGCGGCAAGCGCCTTTTGAAAACAAATCCGGGCTGCCTTGGGCCGGTTGAGCTGGATATTGGCAACCCCCATGCTGTTGAGGATGTTGACATTGCCCGGCTCAAGAAGCAACCCTTGCCGGTATTCCCCAAGGGCCTTGACCAGATCGCCCTCATTATAATAGACATCCCCGCTGATATTGAGGCTGACCGCGTCAAAGACAGCCAGAGAGTCCGGGCCGAAAAAGGTCGCATGCTCCAAAGCCTTCCGGCAGTTCAACGGCAGGGCCGATTTCTTGAAATCATGATAGGGAAAGGTAGCCACTCCCATGGAAAAAGAACTGCCGCCGATACCCTCCATCTTCTCGCGAAAATCCGCAAGCCATGCTCGGGCCGCCTCGCCGTCGAGCCCGTCCAAAAAGAGGAACGCCTCCCGCTGATTGACGAGCACCAGCCCCTTCTCCTGACCAAGCAACGTCCTGAGCCGCTTGGAAAAATGGTTGCTGGCCGGCTCCTGATCCATCCGCAACAAAACCAGGGAGAAAAGGGATTTTCCGCGGTACAGGGCGCGCAATTTTCTAAGCGTCGGCTCAGGGGTTTTGCGAAAGGGGTGGGACTCTATATCCTGGGCAGTGACATGACCGCAGAGACTGAAAGGCCCCCGCAAACGGGCGGTGCGCAGGGCCTGCCAGGCCTGCTCCAAAAGCTGCTCCGGAGCGCCGCTCTCCTGGGGATCGTGGGGCGTTACCGTGGTGATGCCGAGATGGGCGGTGACGAAATTTTCCCGTTTGAGGCGCAAAAGCAGCGATTCGCCCAGCTGCCGGGCCTGTTCCATGTCCACCCCATCCCAGAGCAGGCCGAAGATTCCGGCGCCGAGATGGTGCAGGTGCATGTCCTCGCCGATCATGGAAGCCAAACAGCTGCCGGCCCGGACGATATAGCGCAGGCTCCGGTCCGCGTCACGGGTGCGCGGATAGACCTCCAGCAGGGCAAGGGTGGCCGGAGCGACGGGCACCCCATCAGCCGCCGCCTGCCCGAGGGCCTCAAGCTCCCCCCGCAGATGAAACCCGTTCACCAGCCCGGTGGCCGGGTCCTGACAGCTCTGTTTGAGCAGATAAAACTCCCGGGAGATGATATGGCTCTGCTCGTCGAGCCAGACCACCGGCATCCCGTAGAGCTGTTCCTCGCCGCCCCGGACCACCAGCAGCCCGCAGAGCGTTTCCCCTCCCCAGATGGGCAGCAGCAGCTCCTGCAACTGGGCATCAACCACGGGCAGATGGGTGTCGCGGATTTGCGCCAGCGCGGTCTGCAGCTCCGGGGGCGGTTCGCCCTCCTCTTCGCCCAGGGGCATCAGCTGCGCAGTCTCGCAGGGGAAGAAATCAAAGGCAGTCTTGGTGAACAGCGTGGAAAAACGGCGAAGATCAGCCGGGGTTAGAGCCCCGGCCTCAAACAGCAGAGGGATGGTCATTTAGTATTCTCAGCCTCGCAACTGTCCAGCAGTACCACATCTGCTTTGTCATCGGCCTGCTCATGTGCAATAGCACACTTCGCAGACCTCTTCCTCGCATCTGCGGCACGGCTGAACAGTTGAATTTCGTGGGTTTCGTTACATTGCGGCATTAAGCTCGACAATTATTCAGCCTCGAAAACTTCTTTCAAACAGTTGGCCAGCAGCGGGATTTCCCTGTCGGCCACGGTGCGCATGTCAAGGAGCAGCCGGTCTTCCTCGATGCGGCCGAGCACGGGCAGCGAAAGCCCGCGCAAACCTTTTTCCAGTTCGTTCACAGTCCGGTCCAGGGGGGCAAGGGCCACACCCCTGCTGGGCAGGGGCTGCTCAGGCAGCGAGCCGCCGCCCACCATGGAGGCAATGTTTTTGAGCTCCACCCGGCAGACCAGCCCAAGCTCCTTGGTGATCAGGCGGCGCAACCGCTTGGCCCGCCGGTCGATGGCAGCCAGGGGCATGGCCAGCATGGCCAGGGTGGGGATGGCCGCAAGGGCCTGTTCCTCATCAAAATACAGCCGCAGCACGGCCTCAAGCCCGGCCAGGGTGAATTTATCGATGCGCAGCGCCCGGTTCATGGGGTTTTGCTTGATCTGCTCGATGATCTTTTTCTTGCCCACAATGAGCCCGGCCTGGGGCCCGCCCAGCAGCTTGTCGCCGCTGAAGGTCACCACATCGACCCCGGCCCGGACCACCTCGCCCACCGTGGGCTCCTTGGCCAAGCCGAAGCGGGAAAGATCCACCAGACAGCCGCTGCCCAGATCCTCCATGACCGGAATCCCGTGCCGCGCCCCAAGCTCCACCAGCTCCCCAAGCGGAACCTCGGAGGCAAAGCCGATTATCCGGTAGTTGCTGGTGTGCACCTTGAGGAGCAGGGAGGTTTCCGGGGTAATCGCGCCCTCGTAATCGCGGAGATGGGTGCGGTTGGTGGCGCCCACCTCCACCAGTTTGGCCCCGGTCCGGCTCATGACCTCGGGGATCCGGAAGGAGCCGCCGATCTCCACCAGCTGGCCACGGGAAACAATGACCTCGCGGTTCTTGGCCAGGGTGTCCAGCACCAGCATCACCGCGGCGGCATTGTTGTTGACCACCAGGGCGGCCTCCCCCCCGGTCAGCTCGCAGAGGATCTCCTCCACCAGACTGTAGCGGCTGCCCCGCTTGCCCGTGGCCAGGTCAAGTTCCAGGTTGGAATAATGGCTGCCCACGGCAAGCAGGCTCGCCATGGCCGATTCGGGCAGCAGGGAGCGGCCGAGGTTGGTATGCACCACCACGCCGGTGCCGTTGATCACGGTCCGGAAGTTGGGAAGGAGCTTGGCTGCGAGGAGCGCGGCAAAACGGGGGAGCAGGACCGCCTGGCTCAGATCACCGGGCTTGATGGGTGCGCCCTTGAGGATCTCCTGCCGGAGAGACTCCAGCAGCTGGCGCACCGAGCTTTTCACCAGCGAGGCAGGCGCACCGGGAAGCGGGTCCAGCCAGCTTAAGAATTCATCAACCTTGGGAATGGCCCGAAGCAGGCGTTGGGTGGAAGCTGCCGGTTGCCCGGCGGATTCAGGTTTTGTGGTCATTCACTCCCCAGTTCAGGTAGAAAACGGAAGAAGAAACGGCGGTCTCGCATCAGGAACACATAACATACTGAAAGGACTTACCGTTTTTCCGGAAAACTGTCAAGGGCAGGCAACGGCATTCTGTACGGGCAACCCGGTCTCCCTGACAACCGAGATACCACTTGACATCAACATATAAATGTATATTTATATTGTATGGATCCAGTCCAACGCGTGGTCCCATCACCTGTCACCCTAAAAGGAGGTCCGGTTATGAAAGAGACACTTTGCCAATGCCAAACGACTCAGAATGCGAACGACCGCGCCACGGCCGTAACCGTGGAGATCCCCGATGACCTGCTCGGACAGCTGCGGGAAGCGGCGGCTGTGGCCGGAACCGACTATCAGTCCCTCCTGCTCTGCTATGCACGGGAAGGGCTGATCAACAGCGGGGCACAGCTGAAACGGGGACAGTTCGTGGAGCATGTGAAGGAAGTTCTGGAAAAACATGGCGTTCAGACCAACGTCATCGAGGAAATTTTCAGCAAATTTCTCTACTGATGCGGTCATGGCCCGACGCCGTCCGTCATATGCCCCGCATGCCGGAGGATCCCACCTTTTCGTTGCCTGCGCGGGACGCGGTGGCGGACGGTGGGACCGGAGGATTGCCACAACTTCATGAACATCCGTGAATCCGAAATAAACCTGCAGGCCCTTGCCGTTCTCGCCAAGTGCCTGGCCGATGAAAACCGCCTGCGCATCCTGCTCTGCGTCGGCAACGGAAAAAAATCCGTCTCCAGGATCGTCGAGGAACTCGGGTTGTCACAACCCCTTGTTTCCCACCATCTCAAGGAACTGAAGAGATCCCTGCTCGTGCGGGTCGAGCGGAGCGGTCCATTTGTCTATTACGAGATGGCGGACGCGCGAATTCTCGGCATCTTGGAGAATCTGGACGGTTTGGGAAAGGATTTGCTCAATACGAGAACAACCTTTTAATTGGGGGGATTGCCGGTTCACATGGAAGAGATTCAAAAAATAATAGATCGGATGGCCCCGGAAGAGGCCTTGACCGGGATGGCTGCGGTTGCCAGCAAGCTTTTTCCCCAGGTGAGCGAGGAGGCCCGGCTTGGTTTTGTGGTGGGCCTCATCGGGGAGGCCGGCGCCGACAAGGTGGCAAGCCTGGTCCAGCTCTGACTGGCGGAGTGCATGGGCGAAGGTGTCGACCCAACCAAGATGTGCCAAAGCCTGGTGGACAAGGTAGCCCGGTCCAAACAGCTGCGCTCGGTCACCGACCCTGAGCTGCTGGTGCTGTTTGAGGACTGGCTGGATGAAATGGAAGGAGAGGTGGCCGGTTATCTGCGCCGGCATCCTGACGCGGATGCGCCGGCGCTTTCCCGTGAACTCGGGTTGTCGCTCCGCGGAGCCACCTTTCTGCTCGCCAAGCTGCGGCGGGAGACACAAACCGATTGAAAAGGGAGGAACCATGATGATCCGCTTTTTCCTGAACGAGCCCAACGGCAAGGCCTGAGGCCATTTTCTGGAGATGATGCCCAGGTTGGGCGCACAATACGACATCGCCATCGAGGTCATTTCGAAACCCCGGGCCGACTACCAGACCGATGACTATTTCCAGCTGGACCTGCCCGTGGCCCCGGCCATCATGGTGGGCGAGGAAGTGATCACCGAGGGCAAGGACGTGGACGACCAGACGGTGGAGGCGGCCATCCGCCGGCATCTGGGTCTGCCCGCGCCGCCCCCCTGAGAGAAAAAACGATTATCAATCCTCCCCTCCCGCGGCGGAGGGGGAGACAGAAAACCGGAGTTGAGCGGGAGGATATGGCATGCGCAAAAAAGTTCTGGTACTCGGCGGCTCCTTCGGCGGCCTGACCGCGGCATTCGAAGTCAAGCGGCTGCTGGGCGAACGGGCCGAGGTGACGGTCATCGGCAAGGAAGACCGCTTTGTCTTTCTGCCGTCCCTGCCTTGGGTGGTCACCGGCCGCCGGCAGGGGGCGGAGCTTACCCTGCCGACCAGCACCATCCTGGCGCGGCGCCGGATCCACTTTGTGCACGGCACGGCCTGCGGCGTGGATCCGGTGGGGATGCGGGTGACAACCGGCACCGGATCGCACGACTACGATTATCTGGTCATCGCCACCGGACCGCACCTGGCCAATGAAGAGATCCCCGGCCTCGGCCCGGAAAAGGGTCACACCCATTGCATCTTCACCTTGGAGTCTGCCCGGCAAAGCCGGGAGGCATGGCAAAAGCTGCTGGCCACGCCAGGGCCGCTGGTGCTGGGCTCCACCCAACTGGCAAGCTGCTTCGGGCCCTATTACGAGCTGATCTTTGAACTCGACCACGAACTGCGCCGCCGCCGCATGCGCCACAAGGTGCCCATCACCTATCTCACCTCCGAGCGCTGCCTCGGCCACATGGGTATCGGCGGTCTCGGCCCTTCCCGGCGCTTCATCGAGGATGAATTCGCCAAACGCGACATCAATGCCGTGGTCAGCCACGCCGTGACCGGGGTCGAGCCGGAGAGCATCCACCTGGATGACGGCAGCAGGCTGCCCTTCAAACTGGCCATGCTGGCGCCGCCCTTCCGGGGGGTGGCCGGGGTGGCCGACCTCGGCAATCCCCGCGGCTTTATCCCCGTTGACAGTTATTATCGCCACCCGCAACATGCCAATATCTACGCCGTGGGCGTCGCCGTGGCCATGGCGCCGCGGGAGCCGACACCGGTGCCGACCGGTGTGCCAAAAACAGGACACATGACCATCCGGATGGCCAAAACAGCGGCTTGCAACATCGCGGCCGACTGCAACAACACCGCACCGGTTGCGGTCGAGGATCTCAACGCCCTCTGCCTGATGAGCATGGGAAAGACGGGAGTGATGATGTTTGCCGACCCGGTCCTGCCGCCCCGGCAGAAATCATTGCTCAAGACAGGCCGCTGGGTGCCGTGGGCCAAGGCCGCCCAGGAACGCTACTTCCTCTGGAAGATGCGGCACGGGTTGAGCCGGTTGCCGTGACCACCATGCATAACAAAAAGGAGACCATAGCCATGCCCTCTGCCAGTACCGTTTTGGAACAGCATAAAAATATGAAACCCTGGCTAAGCCTGGTTTTTGTAGGCCTGCTGATAGGCGGCTGGCTGTATTACCCCCTGGGATATTTCCTGCTGGCCTGCATGGCCGGCGCCATGGGCATCGGCCTCGTTAAAGGCAGATATTGGTGCGACTGGCTCTGTCCGCGGGGGAGCTTCTGGGACACCATTCTCAAACGGTTCAGCTTTCGCAAGAAGGTTCCGGCCTTTTTCCGCCATCCTGTTTTTCGTGCAGGCTGGCTGCTTCTGTTGATGACCATGCTGACCATCCAGCTCACTCCCGTTTGGGGCGACTTTTACAAGATGGGCAAGCCCTTTGTCATGGTCCTCACGGTGACCACCGTGGTGGGCACGATCTTTGGCCTGCTGTACCATGAACGGATCTGGTGCATGTTCTGCCCCATGGGAACCATGGCCAATATCCTGGGCCGGGGCAAGATGGCCCTTCAGGTCGATGAGTCCTGCATCAATTGCGGGATATGCGAAAAGGTGTGCCGGATGCAGATCAACCCCGGCTCGTACCGGGAGACCGGCCTGGTGACCAACGGCGACTGCCTGAAATGCTCTTATTGCGTGGAGAGCTGTCCGCAACAGGCCCTCGGCTTCCGCGCAGCGTCTGAAGACCGGGCGGATTAAAAAGAGGATACCAACCAAGGAGGCGATCATGATCGAGATGGTTCTGTTCCACAGCGGCAACCCGGCCTGAGTGACCTGCCAGAAGGCCACGGGCGTGGCCAAGGCAATGCAGGAACGGTTCAGGGGCCGGCTGGACCTGAAGATCCACACCGTAAATTCCCCGGAGGCGGCGGCCTATCCCCTCAAGGGCGCGACCAATGTCTTTGTCAGGCAGGAATGGGTTCCCCTGGATGTGGCGACGTCCATGGAAAGGATGGAGGAGTACCTCAATAGAGTCCTCGCCGACGCCGGTTGAGAATTTTCTCGCCTCCGGGTTACGGGTTGCGCGAGCAAGCAGGCCCAAGCCTCCGCGCAACCCGATTTCCGGCCCCCGTCAAAACTCCTCGATCCGTTTCCTGAACCAGCGGAGCACCGCCTCCTTCTTTTCGGCGATGTCGATTTCGTAGATGTCCTGCGGGAAAAGCAGCTGGGCCACCCCGGAGTCGAAGATCCGCTTCACCTCGTATTCGTCGTGGGAAACCTCCCGCTGATAGATGTAGTTGAGGTACGAGCGGTTGGTGTGGACGATGAACTCCACGCGCATGCCGCCCATGCGGGCGAAGAACTTGAACATCTGGGTCTTGGCCGAGCTGCCGATGCTCCCGCTCTGATGCGCGCCGCCGGAAAGGGTGTCGCTCACCTCCTCCAGGGTCATCAGCGATCCGGCCCTTGTGGCGCTACGGGTCAGGTGCTTCTGGAACGCCTTGACATCCGCCACCGAATCCACCACCCCCATGAGGCCCAACTCATCATCCACCGCCACGGCCGGATTCTCCTCGCCCTTACGCAGAAGTTTCAGCACCTTGGCCTCGGACTGCTTCTTGCGGATGGAGACATAGATCGGCACCTCGGCCCCATTGGCATCAAAACGCCTCCGCTTGATCAGGGTGAGTTTCTGATTGGCCTTTCGCTCTATGGCTCGGGCCTGCTCCCGGTCGATGACCTCGACCCGTTTACACGAAAAGGTTTCCGGGTCATGGTCGCTCAGGAGGTAGGCGATCTCCAACTCACCGATCCTGCTCTTTCTGCTCCAGACGTATTCGTTCAAAAAATCGAGAAACTGGCCGAATTTGGCCTCCACCTCGGTTTCCCGCTCGCGCTGATCGATGGAAGCGGCAAGGTTCATGAGGATCAGCTTGCGCTTGGCCTCAAACCTGGCCTTCTTGTGGTAGCGGTCGTCAAAGAGGATGAGCATGAGATCCACCGGGCTCTTGCAGGAGTCGATCTCGTTGGTCATCTCGATGTAGGAAGCGTAGTTGGCCAGTACCTTGGCCTTGAGATAGTTGATCACCCCGTCGGCGGTGCGCGAATAGGTGTTGACCCGCAGGATCACCTCCCGGGCGTTGCCCTCGATGCCGAACATGTTGCCCAGCAGCCGGTACGCCCGTTCGTTGACCAGGCGGCGGCGCTCCGGGCTGGCGATGATCTCCTTGATCTCCGCGAAGGTCCGGACATCGAGAAACTCGAAGATCTGGTTGCGCAGAATCCGGTAACGGGTGGCCATGCCGGCCTCGGCCAGACCACGGGCAAAGAGCCGCGCCTCCGGCGAAAACGGGGTCAGAACCGGCGGCCTGTCTCCGGTGGCAAAAGGCCCGGACCTGGCCAGCAGTGAAAAGATGTTCTCTTGCGTCATGATGCTTTCCCCCTGTCTCCGGGCCGAGCCGTCATCCCCTGGCAACCCGCCCGTTTTTTTCCACTGTACGGACAGGAAGGCCGCGGATCAAGAACTATATTCGGCCACCAACTGGAGCACCTCCCGGTCATGGAGCGGCCTGCCCAAATCAAGGCACTGGACCCGGAAGACCTCGGCCAGCCGTCCCAGCTGCGCCTCATGGCAGTGCAGACCCAGCTGCCGCAAGCGCGCGGCCACGCCCTGTCTGCCCACCTTGGCCCCGTACGACCATTGCCGCCGCGCCCCGACCAGAATCGGCTCGTAGGGCTCGTAGGTCCGGGGATCTTTGGCGAGCCCGGCCAGGTGCAGCCCGGTTTCGCAGGCAAAGATCCCCGCGCCGATCACCGGCTGATGGGGTTCGATTGTCCTCCCCGAGCAGTCTGCGGCGTACTGGGCCAGGCTCTTCAGCCGGGTGGTCGCGTAGGGTCTGGCGCCTTGCAGGGCCAGGTAGCCTGCCACCTCTTCCAACCGGCTGTTTCCGGCCCGCTCGCCCAGACCCAGGACGGTGACGTCGGCCCAATGGGCTCCTGCCTCCAGGGAGGCAATAGCATTGGCCGTGGCCATGCCGAAGTCATTGTGCATGTGCACCCCGATCTCGACCTTATACTTGCTCCGCAGCTCGCGGACAAGGGCAGCGATGGAGCCGGGGGTGGCCACGCCCACCGTGTCGGCGATCCGGATGCGGTCCACCCCGCTTTCGCAGGCAACAGCGACGATCTCGCGCAGGAAGGCTGGCTCGGCCCGGGTCGCATCCTCAAGACCCAGGGAAACATAGGGTACCGCATCCCGCGCCCTGGAGACCGCCCTGGCCACCATCTCCGCCACCGCCCCACGCTCCAGATTCAATTTGACCCCGATATGAAGGTCGGAAACCGGCACGGAGAGGGAAAGAACATCCGGGGCCAAGCGCAGACCGCAGGCGATGTCCTCCTCTTGGCAGCGGCACCAGAGACCCAGGCGGCGCACCCCAGCCTCCCCGCGGCAGCGGGCAACCAGAGCGGGCAGTTCGCGGTCCAGCGGCGAAGCGATACCCGCCTCCACCTCTTCGATTCCGACCCGCACGAGATCCCGGGCAAGGGCCACCTTCTGCTCCAGACTGAAGGCAACGCCCGCCGTCTGGCTGCCCTCGCGCAGGGTGCTGTCCACCAATCCTCTTACATGCTCCATGGCTGTCACCTCAGATCCCGGCTACCGGCACAAAACGCTGTGCTCCAAGATTCTCTTTTTTCCACTGGGCCCGCCAACAGACCTTTTCCCGCCACCCTTCTGACTCCGGTGTGGCAGACTTCTTTCGACTGCTAACCTCTTCCACCCGGCCATTGGCAAAGATGACCAGGGTGTCGCCAAAGACCTCCACATCGGCCGGATCATGGGTGATGACCACCAGGGGCACCGCGAACCGCTGCCGGATCTCCAGCAGCTCCATGCGCATCCTGTGGCGCAACATGGAATCAAGGGCGGAAAACGGCTCGTCCAGCAGAAGGATGGAGGGCTTTTTGATCATGGCCCTGGCCAGGGCCACCCGCTGCCTCTGCCCCCCGGACAGCTCCGCCGGATAGCTTGCGCCAAGATGGCTGATCTCAAAGGCAGCCATGATCTCCGTCACCTCCTGCCGGTCATCGGGCGACAGGGCGAACCAACCTTTTTTCAGGGGATAGCCGATGTTTTCCCGCACGGTGAGATGGGGAAACAGGGCGTAATCCTGAAACAGATAGCCCACGCCCCGCTTGCGCGCCGGGAGATTGACCCCCTGCTGATCATCGAAAAGGGTCTCGCCGCCCACCACAATCCTGCCCTGCTCGGGCGTGACCAGCCCGGCAATGGCTTGGATGGTGAGGCTCTTGCCCGAACCGGAGGCGCCGAAGATCACGGTGAGGTCGTCTTGGGAGGAAAACGCCGCCTCCAGCTCAAAGCGCCTGTTCCCTGATTGCAGGGTTTTTTTGATATCCACCTCAAGCCTCATCGCCCTGCCCTCCCCCTGCTTGCCAGCCTGTTGGTCATGACGAGGATGGTGACGCAGACCACCGACATGATGGCCACCAGGGTATTGGCCAGGGCGTAGTCCCCGGCCTGCACCGCGTCAAACACCGCCATGGCCGCGGTCTGGGTCTTGCCCTCAATGTTGCCCGCCACCATCAGGGTGGCGCCGAAATCCCCCATGGCCCTGGCAAAGGCGAGCATGGTTCCGGCCAGCAGCCCCCGCGCGGCCAGGGGCAGGGTGATGCGGAAAAACACCCGCAACTCGTTGTCGCCCAGGATACGGGCCGCCTGCTCGTATTCGGTGGATACCCCTTCAAAAGCGGCCCTGGCCGACTTGAACAACAGGGGAAAGGAGACCACCGTTGCGGCCAGCACCGCGCCCTGCCAGGTGAACATCAGGCTTATGCCGAAATGCGCATTGAGCCAACCGCCCAGCCAGCCGTTTCTGCCCCAGACCACGATGAGGTAATAGCCCAGAACCGTGGGCGGCATCACCAGGGGCAGGGTCAGGACGGCGTCGAGAAAATCCCTGCCCCAGAAATTAAAGCGGGCGGTGAGCCAGGCAAAGGCCACGGCAAAACCAAAGGCGAGCACGGTCGCGCAGGCGGCGATCCGCAGGGTGAGCCAAAGGGGGGTCAGGTCGGGCATGGTCGTTTCCTTCAAAGGGCCGCCAGCTATGGCCTTTTAAAGCCGTGTTTTACCAAAATCGCCTGCGCCTCTGGGCTTCGCAGATAGCCGATAAAGGCCTGGCCCTTCTCCTTGTTGGCGCTGGCCGCGACAACGGCCACGGGATAGACAATGGCCTTGTGGGTGGGGATCTCGGCCACAACCCGCACCTTGTCTTTTGCCGCCGCACCATCCGTGGCATAGACAAAACCCGCCTCCACCTCGCCCCGCATCACATATTCGAGCGCCTGTTTTACCGAGATCCCCATGACGCATTTGGGCGCCAGGGCTTCCCACAATCCCTGCTTTTCCAAGGCAGCCTTGGTATATCTGCCAACCGGCACCGAGTCGGGATTGCCCATGGCGATCTTTTGCACCTTCCCTGATTTCAGATCAGCAAGTCCCGTAACCACGGGCAGATTCACCGGGGCGATGAGCACCAGGGCATTGCCCACGAAATCAACCCTGCTCCCCGGCAGAATCAACCCGCCTTTTTCCGCCTTATCCATGCTCTCCTGATCGGCCGAGGCAAAGACATCCACCGGCGCCCCTTGGGCAATCTGCTGCAGCAAGGGTCCGGTGGCGGCGAAGTTGAAACGGACCTTCACCCCCGGATTTTTCGCCGCAAACGATTTGCCGATCTCCTTGAACGACTCGGTGAGACTGGCGGCGGCGGAGACGAGAAGCTCGGTTTCCGCATGGACAGGGGTTGGCGACCAAAACATCGGGGGGACCGCGATGAACAGACAGAGTAAGGTTCTTAAAAACATGGCCAACCCCTTTATAAACATTACAGATGAAAAATCCAGCCCCCCTTCGACAAGCTCAGGGCGAGCGGTAGTTATCTTAAAATCATTTCGTCTTTCCGCTCATGCTGAGCCCTTCGACTGCGCTCAGGAGAGTCCTGTCGAAGCACAATAACGCCTTCCGAAAAAACTCATATACCCTGCGTTACAACGCAGAATCATCACCCCCAGCCTCACCCAACGCTTCCCCCAGCTTCGCGGTCATTTCCTGCAAAACATCTTGGAACTGCGCATGGTACTGCCAGAAAACGGCGATTGCCCTTTCGCCCGCCGGTGTCAGCCTGGCCCCGCCGCCGCTCTTGCCGCCCCGTGAGGTCTCCACCAGCTTGCACCCGGCCTGGCGGTTCATGGAATCGAGAAGGTCCCAGGCATGCTTGTACGACATCTCCATGGAACGGGCTGCCTGGGCGAGGGAACCTTGCTCCCTGATCCGCTCCAGCAGCACCACCCGGCCATAGCCGAGGAAGGTGCCCTCCTCGCCTTCGAGCCAGAGCCGTCCGCGCCATTGCAGGCCGGGCTTCCTCGTGTTTTGCGGTTTGCTGTTTTTCATTTCGTTATATTTAACAGAATATAACGGTTGCGCAATCTCTTTTTTTATAAAAAAAGCCCGTCTGTCTCAGCCAGGGAGGGGGCGAGACAGACGGGCCGGACAGGGGGAAAGAGGGAAAGCCCCTGCTAGAACGCCATGCTCACGGCAACCCCACCGTCGATGAAATCGTCGTCGTTTTTCAAGAGCAACCGCCGCCCGACCCTACGCAACCGCCGGAGGCGCAGGACTTCTTCCGTTTTTGCAAGGGGGCGACACTGGCGCCTTCGTATATCGCCTTCACGCCGTCGATGATAAAGCCGCCCATCTCCACCGGCCGCACCCCTCCTTTTTCAAGAATCCCACGGGGCGTTTCACCCACCCCGCTCACCAGGACAGCCCGGCAATCATTCAAGGCCCTGGCCAGGGAGGTCCAGCGTTGCAGGCCGCCGTTCGCCTTGGGGGCGGGCCGTTCTTCCACAAGCAGATACTCGTCCCCTTTGCGCTGGTAAATCTGGAAGCGGTTGGCCTCGCCCAGATGCTGATTCACCAGGATGCCCTCCATGGTGGCCACCGCCACATAGGGCCGCTCCTCGGCAGGCAGGGCCGGGAGCTGGGCGCAGGCGGAAAGACAGCCGCGCATCTCATCGGTCCGGTCCTGATCGAGCAAACCGACCGCATCGGCCCGGCAGCGGGTGCAGTGGCGCATCTGGGGCAGAAATTTTTCCGCCTCGCTGCGCATCGCCCCGACCTCCTCCTTGGACGGCTCGCGGATCTCGCCGAACGGGGTGCCCACATTGGGGAACATGGCCATACAGTTGAAAAGATCGGCGCCCAACTCCCGCATGGTTTCCGCCACCTTGAGGATATGCTGGTCATTGATCCCCGGAATCAGGATGGAGTTGATCTTCACCGTGATGCCGTGCGCCTTCAAGGATTTAACCGCCTCCAACTGCCGGGAGAGCAGCAGCTCCGCCGCTTGCCTTCCGTGATAGGCGACCTTGCCGTCCCGCACCCAGCTGTAAATCTTGGACCCCACCTCCGGGTCCACGGCATTGATGGTGATGGTCACATGGGAGACATTGAGCTCGGCCAACTCGGGGATATAAGGGCCGATGGCCAGGCCGTTGCTGGCCAGGCAGAGGATCATCCGGGGGTAATTTGTGTTGATCAACCGCATGGTTTCCATGGTCGCTTCCGCATTGGCAAAGGGATCGCCGGGTCCGGCAATGCCGGCCACGGTGATGCGCGGCTCTTTTTCCAGAACCTTGCCCATGTAGACCAGGGCCTGCTCCGGGGTCAGGATAGTGCTCGTCACCCCGGGCCGCGACTCGTTGACGCAGTCGTATTTGCGGTCGCAGTAATTGCATTTGATATTGCAGTTCGGGGCCACCGGCAGATGGACACGGCCGGCCTGTCCTTTCATGGCCGGGTTGAAACAGGGGTGCTTGCTCAGATCTTTGTGTATCGCGTGCATGATTTTCTCCTATTTTGATAGCTGTAAGTCTTCAGTTTTCAGCTAAATGCTTGACCGCTGAGCCTCTTGCAAAATTCGTCACCCCGGCGAAAGCCGGGGTCCAGCCTTGTCACAACTGTCCTAAAAACACTGGATTCCGGCTTCCGCCGGAATGACGATCGGCTTGTGTTTTGACCATTTTGCTCAAGGCTGACCGCTGATAGCTGACAGCTGCTTTAATTTTCACATATAGCTGTAGCCAACCTCGGAACCGTCCTGCTTGGCCATGATCATGGCATTGGCGATCAGGTCGAAAAGCTGCTGCGCTCCGTGGTAGCCGATATGCAGGAGCCGCTGACCGCCCACCCGGTCGTGGATGGGAAAGCCAACACGGATCAGCGGGATGCCCAAGCCCCGGGCCAGGGGATACCCCTTGCTGTGGCCGAGGAAAAAATCCGGCTTCAGCTCCGCGGCCAATTCGCCGATCTCGTAAAAATCCATGCCCTCGTGCACTCGGGGCATCTCAACGGCAAAACCCTCCACCGCCTTTTCGATGGCCCGAACAAACCCGCCGCTGGTGCCGCCCGAGGCGCAGAGCACCGGCTGCACCCCGATCTCGGCCAGGAAAGAGGTGAGGCCGATGACCAGATCCTCTTCGCCGTAGACCACGGCCCGTTTGCCGAACACGTACTTATGGCCGTCCACCAGGCTGTCCACCAACCTCCCCCTTGCCATGGCGTATTTTTCCGGCATGGGGTTGGAGGAAAGCCCCCGCAACACCTCGAAAAACCGGTCCGTTTCCCGGATGCCCACCGGCATGCCCAGCCGGTGCAGGGGCACGTTGTAAGTCTTTTCAAGATGGACGCCCCCGGAGAGCTGCTCCGGCAGGGTATGGCCGAACTCCACGGTGGCCTTGGCCCCGCCCATGGCCCGGATATCGCTGATCCTGGTCCCGCCCTTGGGGATCAGGGGATAGTCCCGCAGGGCCGGGCCGTCCAGGGTTTCGGAAAAATCAGGCAGCACGGTGGCGGTCAGGCCGCAATCACCAACGATCTCCTTGAGGCTCCGCAAATCAGCGGCCGAGAGAAAACCGGGCAGGATGTTGACCGTGGAGTTTGGCTCCGCCGCCTCGGTCAACTGCTCCACCAGAGCCCGCACCGCCGCATGGAACCCCTCCATGTGGGTCCCCGAATAGCTCGGGGTTGAAACCCGCACCAAGAACGGACCGCCGTCCTGCATAAACTCCTGACGGTACTCAAAGAGCAGCCTCTTCACATCGTCGCCGATGGTTTCGGTGAGACAGGTGGTGGCGATGCCGATGAGCGCCGGGTGGTATTTTTCGGTTACGTTTTTTAAGCCCAGCTTCAGGTTCGCCCCGCCGCCGTAAACCGCGTTCTTCTCCCCCAGCGAGGAGGAGGCGATGTCGATGGGCTCGTTGAAATGGCTGATGATGTAACGCCGCATGTAGGTGGCGCACCCCTGGGAGCCGTGGAGAAAGGGCACCGCCCCTTCCACGCCCCGAAAGGCGAGGCTGGCGCCCAGGGGCTTGCACAGCTTGCAGGCATTGGTGGTGGAGACATACTGGGGAGGCATCTTAGTCATGGGTTCCCTCCTGCACGGTTTCGTTTTTCCGGGGCACAAACCGCCACACCGGGCTCATCACCGAACCGTATACCTCGCGGGCAAAGTTGAGCATGCCCGTAAATCCGGCCAGCATCTCCTTGCGCTCGTGGTTGTGGTCGCAGAAGGCCACGCCCAGCTTATATGCAATGGGCCGCTCCTTGACCCCGCCCACGAAGATGTCCACCTCCTTTTCCTGAAGAAAGGCGGAAAGCTCCAGGGGGTTGGAATCATCCACGATGATGGTGCCAGGATCGGTGATCGCCGCCAGCTCCTCATAATCCTCCGGGGTCCCGGTCTGGGAGCCGACCATGACCACCTGCATGCCGATGGTGCGGAAGGCCTTGACCAGGGAAAACGCCTTGAACGCCCCGCCCACGTAGATGGCCGCCCGCTTGCCCGCCAACGCCTGCCGGTATTTCATGATCTCCGGCATGATCAGGGAAAGCTCCTCCTTGACCAGCTCCCGGGTGCGCCGCATCATCTCCTCGTCCTTGAAAAACGCGGCCACCGCATAGAGCGATTCGGCCATGTCCTCAATGCCGAAATAGGAGACCCGCAAGGAGGGGATGCCATAATCCTCCTTCATCATCCGGGCCAGATCCATGGTGGAACCGGAGCACTGCACCACGTTGAGCGCGGCTCCGTGCGCCCGCTGGATATCCCCCACCCTCCCGTCTCCGGTGATATTGGCCACCACCTCGACGCCCATCCGGGCAAAGTAGTCGCGGATCAGCCAGATCTCGCCGGCCAGATTGAAATCGCCCAGGATATTGAGGCTGTACTTGGAGATCCCGCTGATGTCGCCCATGCCCACCAGTTGGCGCATGGCATTGCAGGCCGCCGCATAGCCGGCCCGCTTGTTGCCCTTGAACCCCTCCGACTGCACGGGCAGAACCGGGATGGATTTTTCCTCACTCACCCTCCGGCATACCGCCTGCATGTCATCGCCGATGATCCCCACGATACAGGTGGAATAGACAAAGGCCGCCTTTGGCGCATGCCGGTCGATGAGCTCGACCAGGGCGTTGTAGAGCTTTTTCTCGCCGCCGAAGATGACGTCGGTCTCCTGCATGTCCGTGGAAAAACTCAAGCGGTGCAACTCCGGCCCGGAGGAGAGCGCACCGCGGATATCCCAGGTGTAGACCGCGCAGCCGATGGGGCCGTGCACCAGATGCAAGGCGTCGGCAATGGGATAGAGCACCACCCGCGAACCGCAGAACACGCAGGCCCGCTGGCTCACCGCCCCGGCCAGGCTGTCCTTGTTGCAATCCATGGCAAAGGGGGCTTCCCCGGTGCGGTGTATCGAATCCTGTCGTTCCAGTAAGGCTGCTTCCATGGCACCCGTGCTCCTGTGTAATGAGTTACAAAGGGGTAAGAGCAAGGGGTGTGCCAAGCAGGGGAAATAATATTTTTTTGTGTGATTACCTGCTGTTAAGCAGAAAATAACTCAGGGACTGAAACGGAAGAGGATAGGTGGCGAGGAGGGTAGTGTAAACTTTGCGACAAAAAAGAATAGGGTGGACATTTCTGTCGGCCTTCGGGTTTTGAAAAACAACATAGACCAGTGGGATGATCCGGATTTTTACTGTACAGCACTCTTGAGCAGTGCTACAATAAGACCTGTTAATAGCCCACCAAGGAGGACCATGTCATGAATACTAGATTTTCAGAAGATATCATCCCGTTAAGCGACCTGAAAGCAAACCCCGGTAAAGTCATCCGGCATGTCTCCGAGGCGCATCGGCCTGTCCTGTTGACCAGCCGGGGACGAGGGGTGGCGGTGGTGCAGGACCTGCGGGATTATGAAAAGACCGAAGAGGAATGTTCTTTCATGCGGGCCGTGGTCAAGGGCATGGTGGAGCTGGATCAAGGCCACGAGACATCACTTGCCGAGGTAAAAAACCGGTTGGGACTGATCTAGAAATGGTCGGGCCGATATCCATAACCTTCGCGGAGTCCGCGGTCCAGGACCTGGAAGACATCCTTGCCTATTATGCCGACCAGGAAATGCCGCAGGTTGGCAGCCGATTGGTCGCGGAAATTATCACTGACATTGAGTTGCTATCCAGCCAGCCACGCATGGGCCGCATGGTGCCGGAATTTGAGCAGGATTTTCTGCTGGAACTGATCCGGCCCCCTTTTCGGATTGTCTATCGGGTGGATAGAGATCGAGTTAGAATCGTCAGGGTTTGGCGCAGTGAAAGATTGCTCAAATTACCGCAAGACGATTGAGGCGCGTGATGCGCTTGCAACTTGAATTCACCTCTGGTTGAAGGCAATTAAGTATTGTGTCCCCGGAATTCTCCGAGCCGGAAATGAAACGGCTCTGCGCTGAAGCCGGGGTCGCCGTCGCCTTGGTCCGGGAAATGAAAAAGGTTCCCTGGAACGGCGCGACCAGATGGCTGACCCCCAACAAGGCCATGATCCTCCTTTCCCTGCGGGGCCGAGGCGAGGACAAATTCTGGTTCTCCTTCTTTCATGAAGCCGGACACGTGTTGCACGACGGCAAAAAAGATCTCCTGATCAATGATGACAGCAAGGATGACCCCCGGGAGGTAAGGGCCAATGACTTTGCCGCCGAGTGGCTTATCCCGGAGAAGCACAACCCCGCCATTGCCCTGTTTCGGGCAAAGAATGAAGTTGTCAGGACGAGGCAAGGGGACGTAGGTGATATTTAAAGTTTCCAATATCTCCCACAATGTCTCTTTCCCTTACCGGCCCTCCTCTCAGCTTCAGGGAGAACTCTGGTGTCAGGTCAGAGTTTCGGGTCGGGGGTGAATTCGAGGGCGCCCGTGATTTCATGCGTTTTCTGCCGAGGGAAGGAATGCCTCATATCATACACTTGGCAAGTTGCCTGAGCCGGAGTATCTCCCACAAATTCCGCTGACGAGCGATTTTTCTTTGTTGTCCTCCCACCCCCTCTCTCTGTTGCTTTCTTGTTGATACCGTAATGGTATCATGCTACAGTGACCTATGCGGATTATTGCTCTATCTACCCTGCGGCTTTTCTGGAAAAAACATCCAGACGCCGAAATGCCGTTACGAAATTGGTATGCCGAGGCGAGTCGGGCAAGCTGGCGGACTCCCGCCGACATCAAGGCGGCTTATCGGAACGCCAGTTTTACCGCTAACAATCGGGTGGTGTTCAACGTCAAGGGGAACGATTACCGTTTGGTGGTTGCCGTGCACTATGATCGGGGCCAAATGTATGTCCGCTTTGTAGGTGCGCACCGTCAGTACGATACGATCAACGCGGAAACGATTTAAGGAGGCATGCATGGATCTGAAGCCTATCCGAACCAAGAAAGATTATCAGACAGCTCTTGCGGAAGCAGAACGCCTGTGGGACGCCCCCGCCCAATCACCCGAAGCCGACCGGCTGGACGTGCTGGCGATGTTGATCGAGGACTACGAGCGTCAGCACTACTCGATACCAGACCCTGACCCCATTGAGTTCCTGCTCCACGTCATGGAAAGCCGCGGCCTGACTCGCAAGGATTTGACGCCCTGCATCGGCCCCCGTGGTCGAGTATCGGACATTTTGAACCGCACGCGGCCCCTGACGCTGGAAATGATTCGGCGCTTGGTGGATAAATTGAATTTGCCCGCCGAGGTGCTGATCCAACCCTACGAATTACAGGGGAAGGCCGCCTGACCTCCTCATTATTTTTCCTGCTTACCCGAGAGCAGGCGCTCAACCGCTGACCGGTAGGCGGCCATGTCTTCGCGTTTATCGATAGCCAGCACCAGTACGACCAGCACATCGTCCTCAACGCTATAGACCAAACGGTAACCCTGCTTGCGCAGTTTAATTTTGTAGCAATTGCGCAGGTCGCCATGCAGGTGCGAGCCAGGCGGGCGGGGCTGTTCGAGACGCTTTTTGAGCGCTTTGCGCAACACCGTCTTGATGCTCCCGTCAAGAGCGTTCCACTCCTCGAGTGCTTCCGGCATGAATTTGAGCCGGTACTTCGGGATACCTGGAGCGACTTCAGATCTTGTCAATATCCACCTCGATGGCCGTGTCTTTGTGTGCCAGTCGGTGGCGTACAAGCTCAACCAGATCCAGGTCGACCAACTTCTCGACCAAAGCTTCAAAAAGCTTGGGGGTGACCATATAGAAAGCGGGACGGTTGTGGTTGAGCACCGCTACCGGCTTTTCGCCTGCGGAGCGCAACACCTGCGCCGGATTCTTCTTGAATTCGGACATACTGATCGAGTAGTCGGCGTAGATTGTATCCATGCATTTCCTCCTTGAATTATCAGCTACAAATATAGCTCTATTTATGATCGTTTTCAAGGAAAAAAGCTGCGCAGTCGTGCACAGGTTGGGGCGGAATTCCATGCCCGCAATCCAAAAAGAAAGGGGGCAGACATTTTCGTCTGCCCCCTTCGGGTCGTAACAGCCTCAACTCTTTTTCCCGGCCGACCAGCGGCTGGCCTGCCGGACACAGCCCTCACACCCACCAGATCTGCCGCTTGGCCGGGTTGCCGTTTTTCTCAAAAACATCGCCGGACTCCTTAAGCACCGTGTCCAGTTCCTCCACGGTGAAATGGTAGCCGTCTTCCGCAGCCAGGGCGACAAACTCCTCCCGGGTACCGGGGACATCGTATTTGGCCCGTAAATGTTTATCTCCGCCGCCGGCAACAAGCAATGCCTCTACGTCTTTTCTCGCCATGGTCGTTCTCCTTCTCATATAATCAATAGGTTGCAATATTAACGGTCGATAACAGAGTGCATGACGCGCGACTGGACCTCCAGGGCCAGGGTGAGCATGCCGCCTATCTGCCCCATGGTCGGAGGGGTGATGGAGTAGCTCTCGATATCGCAGATATCCTGAAACCCATCCCACGCCTTAAGCTCTGCCCCAAGGCCCTCCAGTTCGCCGGGCAGAAACTCGTCAATGGCCTCCACCAGATCGTGCATGGTGTGGTTGTACGGCAGCTTGCCGCTTTTCATGAGCAGGGCCATGATCAGTTTTTCAATGGCCATTGCCACCAGATTATACAGAATCGCGGTGGTGAAGGGTTCTTTCCGCTGAACATAGGCATTGTTCGCCGTGGCCAGGAACTGATTGCCCTCCTCAAGAAACTGCTCCCACCCCTTGATGGCTTCGCTGCTGGGAACGGGAAATCCAGCCAGGTTGGCAATCGCATCCTTGCGTGATTCCGGCATGATTCTCCCTCCTTAGCCTAGTTCCTTGTAGCTCTTAATATTTCTAAAAACCTCCCCTCCCCCTGCGGGAGGGGTTGGGGGTGGGGGTAGCGACAACCTGCTGATATAATGGCAACTTCCCCCTCTCCCTAACCCTCCCCCGCAAGGGGGGAGGGAACCAATTTGATGTCGATTAAAAAGTTACACGGTGCTAAATTCGTCTGCGCTGGCAGACAAGCTCCGTGGACTGCCAGCCGAGCTTGCGATAAAATTCCAGGGCCGGGGCATTGTTCCGGTCGGCCAGAAGCTGAAGGCGCGCGACCTTTCTGCTTGCAGCCCACTGCTCCAAGGCGGCCAGCAATTCCCGCCCCACTCCTTTCCCTTGCCATGGTCCGGCAACCACCACATCCTCCACCAGGAGGGCAAAGCCTCCCTCTGCCGTGGAGATGGTCAGTTGTCCGGAACACATGCCGATGACCCGCCCCGCGGCCTCGGCAACAAGAAGAACCGCCGCCTCATGGGCCAACAGCATCGCCAACCCTTTCCGTTGCCGGGCTGCATCAAAGGCAAAGTCCGCCTCGATGCCAAAAAGCATCCGGAGCAGATCCACCAAGGCCTCGAGATCCTCAGGTCTGGCGGTTCGTATCACCGTGTGTGCCATGCTCCCCTCCCGGCTCAGCCGCTGAATTCGATGCGAATGGAATCCTCCCCCTCCGGGACCAGGGTGTAATGCCCCCCTCGGGTACATTGCATTGTAACATTGCGAGCGGCTTCCTGCAGCCGCTCTATATCGCCGTGCACCGTGGCCTCGTCCGCCTCGCTGTTCACGTGGACCGTGATCTCATGGTCGTTGTCGGTGAACTGGAGCAAAAAGGAGTTGTGCTCCAGAAAGACCAGATCATCATAGGCATAGGAGATACCCATCCCCGCCGCCTCGACAATGGTTTTGACCATCCCCAGGGGTTTTAGACTCATGGTGTTTTCCTCCCTCCGGACGGTTTTATGAACACTTCTTTTGCTCTCCGCCCTACGCGGTAATGAGATAGTCGGCGGCAGGCTCGCCATCCTCAAGGCCGTCCAGGATCGCGTCGATCGCCTCTTCGCTGTCCACGCCCTTGAACCACCAGTTTTCCGGCTGAATCACCATGATGGGTCCGGACTCGCATTGCTTGAGACAGGTGGTGGCGCTGATCAGGCAGTCCAGCCCGCGATCGAGCACCTCTTCTTCGATATATTGCAGAAACCCTTCGGTCTGCTTGTGGCAAATGCCCTTCTTGTCGCCGGCAACCCGGAAACTCTGGCAAACGATGATCTGACGCGCTGGTATGGCCATTTTGGGTGTCTCCTATATTTTGAGAATACCGAGGCTCTTGCGAAAAGCTTATTGTGCTTCGACAGGCTCAGCACGAACGGAAGAAAATATAATGATTTTCCGATGACTACCGTTCGCCCTGAGCCTGTCGAAGGGGGCTCTATTTTTTCGCAAGAGACTCCACTATTTCCTGTTTTTACCTTTTTTGCCGCCGCCATAGAGTACATCTACAGCCCCTTCGACATTGTCCTCCAGCAGCAGCACAGTCAGGCCGTGGCGGCCTAAAATATCCCGGGGCTTTTGCCCGGCGCTGGAGGCCAGAAGCACAAAACAATCCGCTAAAATTTCCGCCACCTGCTCCCAGCGGTTGTCGCCGCTGCCGGGCTCGGGGAGATCACGGGTCGTAAGCAGGCAGGGGAGGCCGTCTTCCCTTGGGCCATAGATCAGGGCCTTGATCGCCTGCCCGAGATGGAGATCGATATCCATGCCGTTGGAGCTGAGCACGGCCACATTGGGCCTGGCCGTGGTCGGCTTGGGAACGCCCAAACCACCTCCATCGGCGGGCGGGGTGTGCTCGCCCCGGGCTGCTTGTTCCGGCAGGCAAACGACCGTGATGTGTTGGGCCGCCTGTTTTGCCAGAGCCGCCATGGTCTCCACCGAGACCAGAGGCAGTTTCTCTTCCGTATTCAGCCATCCCTTGCCGGGCAGCAGGCTTATGGAGTCCGCGCCGAGAGCGGAGCCCTGGCGGGCAATCTTTTCAATTTCCTCTTCATTGATCCCGCCATACACCGTGGTCTGGATGGAAACCGCAATGCCTGCCGCCTTGCAGGCCGCGATTCCCTTGGCCTGCGCCTCGATCAGGATCTCGGCCGCTTCCGCCAGGGGGGTGTTCCGTTTGCCCGGCCGGATCCAGGTATGGATTTTCTTGACTGTCTCCGGGGTAACCGCATCCACCAGCAGGGTAACCCTGGCAACGCCGTGCCCGGCCAGCAGGGGGACATGTTCGGCCAACCCGAGACCCAGGGTGGTTATGCCCAGGGGCAGATCAGGATACTGCTCCCGCAACACGGCCAGGATCTCCCCGGTCATGGTCACCGTGGACAGAGGGTCTCCGGGGCCATGAAGGTCCAGACCCCCGAGATCGTTTCCCTGGGCCAGCAGATCCGCAACCCAGGTGAGCGCCCCCCGGAGGGGCACCGCCTGGGGCAGTTTGTCCTCCCCGCAAAAGCGGAGCCGGGCCGCGGCCTGCGGGGCCACCGGCAGGATAAGCCACTGGGGGATCCTGCCGCCGCACCCTTGCTTGGACTTGGGAAGATGAATAATGGTCACACCAGCCTCCGCCGTAATGCTCAAGGCGTGGCGGAGGAATCACTTCCCCCGCCGACGCCATTTTATGCTGCGTGCCTGGGGACAGATTTCAAATCTGTCCCCAATTTCGTTGGGCCTACAGAACCAGCTCGAACTTCGACTCGGGAGCATCCCGGTCTTTCCGGTCGAGCAACACACCGAGGATCTTCTCCAGCAGCCTGAGGCCGCCCTTGTAGCCCACGGTGGGGAAGTACTGGTGCCCCTGCCGGTCCAGGATGGGAAACCCCCAACGCACGTAGGGAATATCCTCGTCCCGGGCAATATACTTGCAGTAAGTATTGCCGATGATCAGGTCCACCGGCTCGTTCTTGATCCACTGATGGAGCAGGAACATATCCCCCTTGGCCTTGACATTGACCTTGCAGCCCATGTCCTTGGTGAGTTCCTTGATCCGTTTTTCAAACTTCTTGCCCGGAGTGCCGGTGACAATATGGATCGGCTTCATGTCCATGGAGACCAGGAACTCGGTCATGGCGATGAGCTGGTCCGGGTCGCCGACCAGGGCCACCTTTTTGCCGTAGAGATACTGGTGCATGTCCGAAATCATATCCACCAGCTGGCCGCGCTCATTGAGAATCTCCTCGGGGATGCTCACCCCGGCGATGGTCCGCAGGGCATCGATGAACCGGTCCGTGGCCATGAGGCCAAAGGGCATGTCCAGCACCGAACAGGGCACCTTGTGCTTGGCGTCAAGCTCGCGCGCCGCATCGGCCGAGCACCATTCCCCCAGGGCCAGGGTTCCCTTGGAATCCCCGGAGCTTTTCAACTCGGCCACGGTGGTGCCGCCTTCCGGAAACATCTTGTACTCGCCGGAGAGCGGGCCGTTGAGCACCCCGGAGGTGTCCGGGAAAAGGATGGTTTTCACCCCGATCATCCCGGTGATCCGCTTGATCTCCTCCATGTCGGCGGGCTCCACCCAGCCGGGGATGATGTTGACCTTGCCGTTCTTCTTCCCGGTTGACTCGGCCATCCCGGCCATGGCCTTGACCATGTTGGAAAAACCGGTGACATGGGATCCCGCGTAGCTCGGGGTGGAGGCGCTGATCACATACCTGCCCTCGGGGATCTTTCCTTCCGCGGCCGCCTTTTTCTTGATCTGGGGCAGATCGTCGCCGATGGTCTCGGAGAGGCAGGTGGTGTGGATGGCTATCACCTCGGGGTTATAGACGGTGAAGATGTTATTGATGGCCTGCAGCATATTGGCCTGGCCGCCGAAAACCGAGGCGCCCTCCGTAAAAGAGCTGGTGGAGGCGGAGACCGGCTCCTTGTAATGCCGGGTCAGGGCGGAGCGGTGATACGCGCAGCACCCCTGGGAGCCATGGCTGTGCGGCAGGCATCCGTGGATGCCGAGAGCCGCATACATGGCGCCGATGGGCTGACAGGTCTTGGCCGGATTGATGGTCAAGGCCGTGCGCTCTGTAATCTCTGTGGGTGTATGTCGTAAGAGCATTGTTGTATCCTCTGTTTTATAGGAAAGGTGAAAGGTTCAAGGCACAAGGATAAAAGAACAGAAAAAGTGCTTTGTTATCCCATAACCTTTCACCTTTCACCTTGTGCCTGTTTTTTATTCCCAGGCAAAAGAACCAGAAAGCTGGGGGTTCTTCTGCCAGGGGGCCTTCATGAAGCCCCAGACCTTGGAGTTCACCAACCGGTCGATCTCCTTGTAGAAGTTGATCGCTCCCAGGAACCCGGCATAGGGGCCGCCGGAGTCATAGCTATGGAGCTGCTTCATGGGCACGCCCAGTTTCTGGATGGAATACTTCTCCTTGATGCCCGCGCAAAAAATATCCGGCTTCATCAATTCGACGAGTTTTTCCGCCTCGTACTGGTTCAGATCGTCGATAATCAGGGTGCCCTTGTCCATGTCCGCGGCCAGGCCGTCATACTGCTTGAACCTGTAACCTGCCTTTTCAAGGGCCTTCATTTCCTTCTCGCTTTTACGCGGCTTGAAACGGGTGGCATCCGGTTCAACCTCGATCTCCTCGATGTTGCGGCTGTCCGCATCCACCTGGATATTGGGCAGCACCTGGCGGCCCTCGTAATCGTCCTGATGCCCGAACTCATAGCCGGCCGAGATGGTTTTCATCTTCAGCTCGTCAAAGAGTTCCTTGTAATGATGGGCCCGTGAGCCGCCGACAAACATCATCGCTGTCTTGCCTTCGGTGCGGGGGGTAATCTCGGCCAACGCCGCCTCCACTCCGGGCATCTCCTCGGCGATAACCGCTTCCACCCGGTCGATGAGTTCCTTTTCTCCGAAATACTCGGCGATCTTGCGCAAACTCTTGGCCGTGGCCTTGGCGCCGATGAAGTTCACCTTGATCCAGGGGATGCCGTATTTGGTCTCCATCATGTCCGCCACATAGTTGATGGAGCGGTGGCACATGACCGCATTGAGATCCGCGGTATGGGAGGAGGCAAACTGGTCATAGGTCGAGTTGCCGGAAAAGGTCGAGATGCAGGTGATCCCGCATTTCTTGAAGATCCGGTCGATCTCGAAGCCGTCGCCGCCGATGTTGTACTCGCCCAGGAGGTTGATCTTGTACTTGCCCGGTTTCACCTCGTCGTTTTGACCGACAAGATGACGGAACACCTGGTTGTTGGCGATATGATGGCCCGCGGACTGACTCACCCCCTTGTACCCTTCACAGGAAAAGGCATAGACGTTGCAATCGCCGAACTTTTCCTTCATGTTCTTGCTCACGGTATGGATATCGTCACCGATCAAGCCCACCGGACAGGTGGCGAACACGGCGATGGATTTGGGATGAAAGAGGTCGTACGCCTCCTGGATCGCCTGGGCCAGCTTCTTCTCGCCGCCGAAGATGATGTCCTGCTCCTGCATGTCCGTGGAAAAGCAGTAGTTCATGTAGTTTTCCCCGTCCGGACCGGCATCGGTTTGGTTGCGGCGGGTCAGCCAGGCATAAAAACTACAGCCGATGGGACCGTGCACCAGATTGACGATGTCGCGGGTCGGGCCCATGATAACGCCCTTGCAGCCGGCATAGGTGCAGCCGCGCATGGTGATGATGCCGGGAATGGTGCGCACATTCGCGGTGAGCTCCGGGGTATCGTTCTGCCGCGCCTCGTTGATCATGATCTGCTTGGCGCGTTTACGGGCCACCTTGGGCGGGTACTTCTCAAGGAGCGCCGACTTGACCTCGGCAGGACCCCACTGCACCAGCTTTTTCTTTGCTGCTGTTGCCATTGTATTTTCTCCTTACGAGGTAACTGTCCAGCAGCACCGCATCTGCTTTGTCATCGGCCTGCTCATGTGCAATAGCACACTTCACCGGCCTCTTCCGCGCATCTGCGGCACTGCTGAACAGTTCCCTGCACGTTATACGTTTTATTATTCGGCATCGAACAGGATAGTTAGCTTACGAGATGGATTTTACGCCGGTCTCGCCTGTCCTGACCCGGACCGCATCGGTGAGGGGCAAGACAAAAACCTTGCCGTCGCCAGGCATGCCGGTCTGATTCGTATTGATAATGGTCTCCACCACGCAGCCAACCATCTTGTCTTCCACAACCGCGGTGATCATCCGTTTCGGGTAGAGCTTGCCCTTTTCACCCAAAAGAGCGGCTGCTTCTTCATGCCCCTGCACCGTCCCTTCAAGAACGGCCGGGCTGACAAATCCCACCCCACGGCCATGGGCCTCGTGGGCAAAGAAGGCGTCAACCCCGCAGTCGGTGAGGGCCTGCTTGGTCTGGTTCATCATGTTTATGCGCACGATGGCGATGACCTCTTTCATGGCGCCACCCCTTCCGAGCCATAGGCGGTTTCCTTGACGCCGGAGCTGATGGTGTAGGATTCCTCCACATCGGAAACAAAAATCTTGCCGTCGCCGAAGGCCCCCTTGCCGGCGGAGCGGGCCGTGTTCATCACGGTTTCGATGAAAAAATCCTTGTCCGCGGAGTTGATGACGCTCATCAACATAACCTTGGGCAGCTCGTCGTAGGTAACCTCGCCGATCTTGATGCCGCGCTGCTTGCCGCGCCCGGCCACGGAATATTTTGTAACCGCCGGAAAGCCAGCCTCCATGAGGGAGGCAAGAACCTTGTCTGCTTTCTCCGGCCGGACAATTGCTCTGATCATAGTCAACATAATTTTTCTCCCAAAAAAAATAGGTAAAAGGATAAAGGAGACAGGGCAAAGGTTCGGAGAATATGTTGTTGCCTTTCTCCTTTAACCTTGCGCCTTGCCCCTGTCAGTTCATCAACCCGTAGTCCATCAGGAGCTTCTCAAGCTCCTCGATCTCCAGCGGCTTGGGGATCACGAAATTCTTGTTCTCGTCAATGGCCTTGGCCAACCCGCGATAGGCGTCCGCCTGCTTGACCTCTGGGTTCCACTCGAGAACGGTTTTGCGGTTGATCTCGGCGCGCTGTACGTCGTTGTCGCGGGGAACGAAATAGATCATCTGGGTGCCGAGCTTTTTGGCAAATTCCGAGATCATCTCCTCCTCGTTGTCAACGGCGCGGGAGTTGCAGATGAGCCCGCCCAACCGCACGGAGCCGCTCTGGGCGAACTTCATGATGCCCTTGCTGATGTTGTTGGCCGCGTACATGGCCATCATCTCGCCGGAAACAACAATGTAGATCTCCTCCGCCTTGCCATCGCGGATCGGCATGGCGAACCCGCCGCACACTACGTCACCCAAGACGTCGTAAAAGGCATAGTCCAGGTTTTCGCTCTCTTCATAGGCGCCGAGGGATTCCAGCATGTTGATGGAGGTGATGATGCCGCGTCCCGCGCAACCGACGCCGGGCTCGGGGCCGCCGGACTCAACGCACCAGGTGCCGCCGTAGCCTTTTTTGCGGATGTCGTCGAGTTCAACATCCTCGCCTTCCTCCCGCAGGGTGTCGAGTACCGATTTCTGGGCCAGGCCGCCGAGCAGGAGCCGGGTCGAGTCCGCCTTGGGATCGCACCCCACAACCATGACATTTCTCCCCAGCTCCACCAGGCCGGCCACCGTGTTCTGGGTGGTTGTTGACTTGCCGATTCCGCCTTTTCCGTAAATTGCCACCTTGCGCATCTCTACTCCTCCTTGCTCTGTATTGAATATGGTTTTCAAACTCCACTGGCTTGCGTTGCCGTTGGCTGGGGTTATCGCAAGGTGTGTGCCAAAGCGGAAGGCCAGGGGGATTTTTTCGTTCAACATGCTGATATTGCTTTATTTATTAAGAGCAGCAAACCCCGGAACCCGCTTTACCGCCTGTTCCCTTTTGTAAGCTTGACTACAAAAAAGAAGGGGCGTGACCGGTATGAAAAAAGGGAGAATAAGAGATTTTTATTACATTTATGTCGTGAAATAGAAAATTACTCGCGCGAAATGTAACTTTTTCGCAAAAGCCACATGTTGCGCCGCAGGATGACGCTGATATATTTATCTTATATTTCGCCAGGTTACAGAGAACAACCATGCACAATGTTACATTTTTGAAACCTTGGAACATTTTTTGCTAAACAAACACCCCAGGAAGCATACATCAAAAATTGCACCGGCAACGAAGCACAACCGAAGGCGGATACAACAGATGATCAAACCCGACTACCCCACCGAACGCCTCGAATTGCAGGCGCTCTACCAGATAAGCCAGCTCATCGGCTCTGCCCTGGACATCAGGAAAACCCTGTCCGAGGTGTTACAGATCCTGCACGAAACCCTGCGCATGGAACGGGCCACCCTTGTCCTCCAGGAAGAAGGGGGCGAGCATCTTTCCATTGCCGCCTCGTACGGTCTCAGCAAGGAAGAGGAGAGGCGCGGCATCTACCGGCTGGGCGAAGGGGTGATCGGCCGCATCTTTCAGTCCGCCTATCCTTTCGTGGTGCCGGACATCCACAGTGAACCGCTTTTTTTAAACCGGACCGGAGCCCGCGCCAATCTGCCCAAGGGAGAGATCTCCTTCATCGGCGTGCCGGTCATGCTGCCCGAGGCGCCGGTGGGCGTCCTTTCCGTAGACAGACTGTTCGGCCCGGAGATCTCCTTTGAGGAAGACATCCGCTTTCTCACCGTGGTCGCCATGCTCATCGCCCAGTTCCTGCGGCTGCACAAGACCGTCTCCCTCAAGCAGCAGGTGCTGGTGGAGGAGAACCTGCTCCTCAAGAAAGAGCTGCGCAACCGCTACAGCCAGTACAACATCATCGGCCAGTGCAAGCGGATCCAGGATGTGTACAACTACATCGACAAGGTGGCGCCCAGCCGGGCCACCGCCCTGCTTCTGGGTGAATCCGGCACCGGCAAGGAGCTGGTGGCCCGGGCCATCCACCAGGCAAGCCCAAGGGCGGCCAAGCCCTTCATCAAGATCAACTGCGCGGCCCTGCCGGAGAACCTTCTGGAAAGCGAGCTGCTCGGCCACGAAAAAGGCGCCTTCACCGGCGCGGCCAATCTCAAAAAGGGGCGCTTCGAGCTGGCCGACAACGGCACCATCTTTCTCGACGAGGTGGGGGAGCTGCCCCTACCCCTGCAGGCCAAGCTGCTCCGGGTGTTGCAGGAGCAGACCTTCGAGCGGCTGGGCGGCACCCAGACCATCACGGTCAATGTCCGGGTCATCGCCGCCACCAACCGCAGCCTGGAAGAGTGCGTTGAACAGGGAACCTTCCGGGCGGATCTCTTCTACCGCCTCAACGTGGTCCCCGTTGTCCTGCCGCCGCTCAGGGACCGGCGGGAAGACATCCCCCTGCTCCTCGATCACTTTCTACAGGAGAGCAACCGGATGAACACGCGGGAGGTGCGCCTTTCCAGCTCCGTGGTCCAGCTCCTCTGCGGCTACTCCTGGCCGGGCAACGTCCGCGAGCTGCAGAACCTCATCGAGCGGCTGGTGATCATGGCGGACAGCGACACCATCGTCTCCAGGGAGCTGCCGAGCTACATCACCGCAGAGCCGGAAACAGAGGATCCGGCCGCGCCCTCTTGCCGCCTTGCCCCATCGCCATCGGCTACGGAACGGCCCGAATTGCCGCGCGCGCCCCTGCCGGGGAACTCCGCGCCCAGGTTTTTAAAGGATATGGAAAAGGAAGAAGTGGAGGGCGCCCTGCGGCGGCACGGATGGGTGCAGGCCAGGGCCGCCCGGGAGCTGGGACTGACCCAGCGCCAGATGGGCTATCGCATCAAGAAATACGGGATTGCCCTGCCGGATTTTTCCCCACGGTGATGTCCTCGCGACCGCTGCCCTTCGACAGGGCTCTCCCGGGCTTGCCGAGGGGTTCAGGACGAACGGATCTTGTCTTAGCGTATCGAGATTCCGTTCGTGCCGAGATTTCATGGTTTACGTCAGACAGTCCAAAGCACCGGCCTGAAACAAACCCTGAGTTGTTGCAAGCCCATCAGGAGATAAGGCTCAGATAATCGCTGAAAAACCGGTGGAAATCATCGGAGATCCGCGTCCGCAAGCGGTGCGCCTCGGCCAGCAGATCAGCGGGCCGCACCACCAGAGACCTGAACGAGGCGAGCCACTGCCAGTCCTGTTCCAGCCACAGGCTGATATCCTCGGAAAACGCGACATGGTTTTCAAACTGCATCCCGAGGATATGGGGCCGCTGCTCAAGGGAAAAGGCCTCCACCTGGCATTGCTCCGAGGTGGCGAGCAGGGAAAAATGTTTCGGCAGCGGCTCCAGCACCGTCTGGCTGTGCCACTTGAACATGGGAATGGTCTTGCCGAGATTTTTGAGGGCCGGATGTTCGCGGCCGTCGTGGGTGAGGTGCCCCTGGACAAAGCCGATGCTCGGCTTGAAGTTCGGCCCCACCTGGGCGCCGAGCACCGAGGCAAGCAACTGGTGGCCGAGACAGAAGCCCAGGACCGGCTTATCCGCCCCAATCGCCCTCTTGATAAACCGTTTCTCCTCCACGAGAAACGGGTATTTCTCCACCTGATCGACGTTGGGAGCCCCTCCCAGAAGGATGATCGCCCCATAGCCGTTGAAATCGGGAATCCAATCCTGCCAGACCTTGACGAGATCAAAATCGGCCTGGTGCCGGTCGAGCGCCTCAAGAAGCAGCCGCCCAGGCCCGGCCCAGGGGGTATGTTGCAGAATCAGGAATTTCATCTGTCGTTTCTTACCAGTGGAGGGGAGCCGGCGGCGGGTTCGGGACTGCCACGAACCCGCCGCCGGTTGTCACTTCTTTCGTCAGGCAGGGATCAGATGGCATCCTTGCCGGTTTCGCCTGTCCTGATGCGGCAGACCGAATCCACCGGCATGACAAAGATCTTGCCGTCGCCGATCTTGCCGGTCTTGACGCTGTTTATGATGGCGGTGACCACCGTGTCGACCATTTCCGCGGCAACAACGATCTCCACCTTTACCTTGGGGATGAAATCCACCACATACTCGGCGCCGCGATACACCTCCGTGTGCCCCTTCTGGCGGCCGAACCCCTTCACTTCGGAGGCGGTCATGCCCTGGACCCCGATCCCGTTCATGGCCTCCTTGAGCTCTTCCAGCATGAACGGCTTGATGATTGCTTCTATCTTTTTCATGGTGCCTCCAGCCTTAGCGATGGGTTTTGGTGAGATTAAATTCCGGGTATGCCGTCACCCCGACTTCGCTCTGGTCGAGCCCTTCCAGCTCCATTTCCGGGGAAACCCGGAGCGGCACGATCTTGTCCAATACCTTGAAAAAGACGTACATGACCACGAAGACAAAAATAATGTTGGTAACGGTGCCGATAACCTGGGCCAGAAACTGCCCGGAGTCGCCATACAGCAGCCCCTTGACCGTGCCCTTCACCCCGTTGAGCCCGTCGCCGTAGGTGCCGTCCGCAAACAGCCCCAGGGCCAGAACACCCCAGGCGCCATTGACGCCATGGACGGAGATCGCGCCGACCGGATCGTCAACCTTCAAAACCCGCTCGACAAAGAAGACACTCATGCAGAGAAGAACGCCGCCCACCGCCCCGATGAAAACCGCTGCCCCGGAATCAACAAAAGCACAGGGCGCGGTGATCGCCACCAAACCGGCGAGAAAGCCGTTGGCAATCATCGAGATATCCGGCTTGCCGTAAAAAACCCACATATAGGCCATGGCGGAAAAAGCGCCGGCTGCCGAGGCGAGCATGGTGTTGGTGGCGACAACCGCCAACCTGAAGTCACCGCCCGCGAGGGTGGACCCTGCATTGAACCCGAACCAGCCAAAGGCCAGGATGAAACAGCCGACAATCGCCATGGGAATGTGATGCCCGGGGATGGCGTTGGGCGTGCCGTCAGCCTTGTATTTGCCCAACCGCGGCCCCAGGACAATGGCCCCGGCAAGAGCCGCAACCCCACCGGTCATATGCACCACCGACGAACCGGCGAAATCAACATGCCCGTGGCCCAGGGCAAAATTCTTGCCGAGCTGCGAGAGCCAGCCGCCGCCCCATACCCAGTTGGCATACAGCGGGTAAACCAAGGCGGTGATAAAAAAGCCGTAGACCACGAAGGACTTGAAGGTCCAGCGCTCGGCCATGGAGCCGGTGGGAATGGTCGCCGTGGTATCCATGAACACCATCTGGAACAAAAAGATCGCATAGACCGCAACATCGTAGGTTCCGGAAAGGAAAAAACCCTTGGTGCCGAAGAGGCCGAAATCCTTGCCGAAAAGAGTGACCACAAACTCGCTGTTCAGCACCCCGGCCCCGCCGAGGGAGGCAACCCCGCCAACGCCTCCCATCTGAATGGCAAAGCCGCACATCCAATAACCAAGGATGCCGATGCCGTAGATCATGAAGTTCATCGCCATGGTATGCCCGGCATTCTTCGCCCGGGTGAATCCCCCCTCGGCCATGGCAAACCCTGCCTGCATGAACATGACCAGAAAGCCGCAGACCATGACCCAGACCATGTTGATCGCGATCCGGTTATGGCCGACAACGTCCGCCAGCTTTGCAGCCAACGGCTCGCTCTGCCCCATGGTCGCCAATTCCTCGGCGGTTGGCGCGCTGGCGGTAACGCCGACCACATCCGCGGCTCCCCCGGTTACGGTTCCGGCGGAATCAGCAACAGGCTCCGGGGCCGGAGCCGGAACAACCTGACTCACCGCCGCCTCCTCGGATGGCGGCCCGCCGAGTCCTTCCTCTGCAAACGCCGGTGACAGAAAGCCGCACAGGCAGCTCGTAATCAGCAAAAATGCCAGTAATCTTTTTTTCATTTCTCTCTCCTTTCCATGTTGATCTCCTCTATCTATTTCAGACAACAAACGCTCCACTCATCTCTCCTTCCTCCCCTCCTTTCCGGAGCAGTCCTCCACTCGACCTCCGTGGCTCCCATTTCCGGCAGGCGGTTGTCAGACAACAAAAGCAACAAGCATGCCGCCTTTGGCCCAGATGTTTATTTTTCGGTTATCAGCTTGTATTAGCGCGCTATTTAAGTGACCCCCAAGAAAGAGTTCCCAAAACACCTCCCTTACGAAGATTACATTTGTGACAAAAATGAACGATACACGATGGTTAAATATTACATAAATGTGACAATAGACCGCGCTGGTTTCCAGAGGAGGATAAAAAACCCTTGACGCAACAAGGCGAATAAGTCAAATATGCATTTAACTTATTCCTCGGGAACCCATTCGCCCCTTCCTTAAAAAAGACACCGCCATGAAAAAACGCATCCTTCTCTCCCTCCTTGGCCTGCTGCTGGTGATCGCCATCCTTGCCGGCACCAAAGGGTTGCAGATCTTCAAGATGGTGGGCGCGGGCAAGAGCTTTACCCCGCCGCCGGAAACGGTGACCACGACAAAGGCGCAGCCGGACTCCTGGGAGACCACCCTGCCCGCCGTGGGCTCACTGGAAGCGGTGCAGGGCGTAACCGTTGCCGCGGAGCTGCCCGGCAAGGTGGCGCGGATCGATTTCACCCCCGGCGCCTGGGTTAAGGCGGGCAGCGTCCTGCTCCAGCAGGACATCTCCTCCGAGGAGGCGCAACTCAAGGCGGCGGAAGCCGAAGCCGCGCTGGCCAAGGTCAATTTCGAACGGCTCCGTCTGCTCGTCGAGACCAATGCCGTTTCCAAGGCCGCCTACGACGACGGCGAGGCGAAACACAAACAGGCAATGGCCCAGGCCGACACGATCCGGGCGGCCATCGCCAAAAAAACCATCCGCGCTCCATTTTCCGGCCGCCTCGGCATCCGCTTGGTCAATCTGGGCCAGATCCTCAAGGAGGGCGAGCCCATTGTTTCCCTCCAGGCCATGGACCCGATTTTCGTCAATTTCATGCTGCCCCAGCAGGAACTGGCCAAAATCCAGCCGGGATTCGCGGTGCGGATAACCTCCGACGCCCTGCCCGGCAAGACCATGACCGGCAAGATCACCGCCATCAATCCGCAGGCGGATAGCGCCACCCGCAACATTCGGGTGCAGGCCACGGCAACCAACAAGGAAGAACGGCTGCACCCCGGCATGTACGCCACCGTGGCCGTGGTGCTCCCCGGAAAAAATCAGGTGCTGACCATCCCCGCCACCGCCGTGCTCCCAGCCCCCTATGGCGATTCGGTCTTTGTGGTTGAAGAGCAGAAAGACGAGAAAACCGGCAATCCCGGCCTGGCGGTGCGCCAGCAGTTTGTCCGCCTCGGGGAACGGCGCGGCGATTTCGTGGCCGTTGTCTCGGGCCTTGGGGCAAAGGCCACCGTGGTCAGCTCCGGGGTGTTCAAGCTGCGCAACGGCCAAGCAGTGGTGGTGGACAACGGCCTGAACCCGAAGTTCACGCTGAACCCAAAGCCGGACAACAGTTGAGCCGCCGAGCCAAGCCCCATGAAATTCACCGATCTTTTCATCCGCCGCCCCGTCCTTGCCATGGTGATCAGCCTGCTCATCATCATTGCCGGACTGCAGGCGTTGCGCAGCCTCAATGTCCGCCAGTACCCCAGAAGCGAGAACGCCTCGGTCACCGTAACCACCGTTTATGTCGGGGCCAATGCCGAACTGGTGCGGGGCTTCATCACCACCCCGCTGGAGCGGGCCATTGCCGCGGCTGACGGCATTGACTACATCCAATCCCAGAGTTCCCAGGGCGTCTCCGTCATCACCGTTCGCCTGAAACTCAACTACGACGCAACCAAGGCCCTGGCCGAGATCAGCTCCAAGGTGGATCAGGTCCGCCGCGATCTGCCGCCCGAGGCCGAGGTGCCGGTGATCAACATCGAGTCGGCGGACAGCCGGTTTGCCTCGGCCTACCTCAGTTTCACCTCCGAGGTGCTGAGCCAGAACGAGATCACCGACTACCTGACCCGGGTGGTGCAGCCCCGGCTCTCGGCCATCCAAGGCGTGCAGCGGGCCGATGTTCTCGGCGCCCGCACCTTTGCCATGCGCATCTGGCTCAGACCCGAACGCATGGCCGCCTACAACGTCAGCCCGGCCCAGGTGCGCCAGGCCTTGGCCGCCAACAACTACCTGGCCGCCCTGGGGCAGACCAAGGGGTCGCTCATCCAGATCAATCTCACCGCCAATACCGATCTGCGCTCGGTGGAGGAATTCAAACGGCTGGTGATCCGGGAGGAAAACGGCGCCACTATCCGCTTGGCCGACGTGGGCGAGGTGGTCCTCGGAGCCGAGGATTACGACAACGAGGTGCGCTTTTCCGGCCAGACCGCCACCTTCATTGGCATCTGGCCCCTGCCCAATGCCAACTCCCTGGACATGATCAAGCTGGTCCGCACGGAAATGGCAGCCATTGAAAAGGATCTGCCCACCGGCCTCAAGGGGCGCCTTGCCTACGACGCCACGGCCTACATCGACAATGCCATCAACGAGGTGCTCAAAACCCTGGGGGATACCCTGATCATCGTGATGGTGGTCATCTTCCTCTTCCTCGGCTCCCTGCGCTCGGTGCTGATTCCGGTGGTGGCCATCCCCCTGTCGCTGATCGGCGGCCTTTTTCTCATGCAGGTCTTCGGCTTTTCCATCAACCTGCTCACCCTGCTGGCCATCGTCCTTTCCGTGGGGTTGGTGGTGGACGACGCCATCGTGGTGGTGGAAAACGTCGAACGCCACCTGGGAGAAGGCAAGTCGCCGCTGGATGCGGCCCTGCTGGGCGCCCGGGAGCTGGTGGGGCCGATCATCGCCATGACCATCACCCTGGCCACGGTCTATGCGCCCATCGGCTTTCAGGGCGGGCTCACCGGCTCGCTCTTCCGGGAATTCGCCTTCACCCTGGCCGGGGCAGTGACCATCTCCGGGGTGGTGGCCCTGACCCTGTCGCCGATGATGTCGGCCAAGCTGCTCAAACCGGACATCGAAAAACATGGCTTCGCGGGCAGGATCGCCCGCGATTTCGGCAGGCTGCGCAACGCCTATGGCCGCTGGCTGGACGTCACCCTTGCGGCCCGCCCCGCCATCTATACGATCTGGATCGTCATCAGCCTGCTCAGCATTCCCCTGTTCACCATGTCGGCAAAGGAATTGGCGCCCACCGAGGATCAGGGGGTCATCTTCGGCATCGTGGACGCGGCGGCCGATTCCACCCTGGACCAGACCAGCGCCTATACCGCCGCCGCCAACAAGATCTTTCTCTCCATCCCGGAAACGAACTTCACCTTCCAACAAACCCAGCCCACCGCCGGGTTCAGCGGCATGGTCACCAAGCCCTGGGACCAGCGGCAGCGGTCGGTGTTTCAAATCATGCCCGAGGTGCAGCACAAGCTCCAGGGGCTGCCCGGCATCCGCATCTTCCCGGTGCTTCCCCCGGCGCTTCCAGGCGGCGGCCAGTTTCCGGTGGAATTCATCCTGGCCTCCACGGCGGAAACCCCACGGATCCTGGAATTCGCCCAGCAGATCCAGCAGAAGGCCGCAGCCAGCGGGATGTTCGCCTTTCCGCCGGTCATCGACGTGAAGATCGACCAGCCCCAGGCGGAGTTCATTATCGACCGCGACAAGGTGGCGGATCTGGGCCTCAACCTGGAACAGGTGGGCGCGGATCTCGGCGCCATGGTGGGCGGCAACTTCGTCAACCGCTTCGACATCGCGGGCCGCAGCTACAAGGTTATCCCCCAGATCGCCCGGACCAGCCGGCTCAACCCGGAGCAGTTGCAAGAGATTTACATCACCGGGCCGAACGGCCAGCTGGTGCCGCTTTCCACCGTGGCCACCATCCAAAACTCCACGGTGCCCCGCTCCCTGAACCGGTTCCAGCAGCTGAACGCGGTCAAGATCAGCGGCGTTTCGATCCGCCCCCTGGACGAGGCATTGCGCTATCTGGAAGGCGAGGCCGCAACAATCCTGCCCAAGGGCTATGTGCTTGACTACACCGGAGAATCACGGCAGCTGCGCAGCGAGGGCAACAAGTTCCTGCCCGCCTTCGGCCTGGCCGTGATCCTGATCTTCCTGGTCCTGGCCGCCCAGTTCAACAGCTTCCGCGACCCCTTTGTCATCCTGGCCGGCTCGGTGCCCCTGGCCATGTTCGGCGCCCTGATCTTCACCTTCCTCAAGATGCCCAACCCCAATGTGCCTTTCTGGACCAACGGCTGGACCACCACCCTCAACATCTATTCCCAGGTAGGGCTGGTGACCCTGGTGGGACTGGTGGCGAAAAACGGCATCCTCATCGTCGAATTCGCCAACAAGCTTCAGGGGCAGGGACATGACAAATTGGCCGCCATCCGGGAGGCATCCATGACCCGGTTGCGTCCCATCCTCATGACCAGCACCGCCACGGTGGCAGGGCATTTCCCCCTGACCCTGGTCACCGGCGCCGGGGCCGCGGCGCGGAACTCCATCGGCCTGGTGCTGGTGGGCGGCATGGCCGTGGGCACCCTGTTCACCCTTTTCGTGGTGCCGTCCATCTACATGCTGGTGGCCCGCGACCATGGGCAGGACCGGATGATGCCGGAAACCACTTCCAGCGAAGAGGAGACCGCAACGCCATGAATACGCCGGAGCTTTGGGATGCCTTGGGCTCCCTGCCCGAGGAGGAGATGCACCATGTGATCACCCGGCTGTTCGCCCTGTACGAGGCCAGGCTCCAGCAGAACCCGAACGATCAGGAAGCCCTGCATTTTTTCAGCAACCTCGGCCTCGCCATTACCCAGACCTGCCAATGCAACAGCAACAGACGATGATCCGCCAAAGCCAGTCCGCCCTTGCCCTATTGAGCGCCGCATTCCTGCTCTCCCTTGTCCAGGCCAGGCCTGGCATGGCGCAGGACAAGGGGGTTGACGCGATGTGCGTGCTGGAAGAACACAATGCACTCCGCGCCAGCGTGGGCTCCCCAAATTTGCGCTGGTCCGAACCCCTTGCCCGGCAAGCATCCGGTTGGGCCAACACCCTCAAAAAAGAAGGCTGCGGAATGAAGCACAGCCATGCAGCCAAAGCTGGGGAAAACCTCTACTGGGCCAGCCCCCTGAAGACAGGCACCAGGAGCAAAGGCAAAAGCGCCTGGAAATGGAGTGTGACCATCCAGCCCATCACCGGAAAAGATGTGGTCGCCAGCTGGGCCACGGAAAAGCAGTGGTACTCCCAGGCCACCAACAGCTGCGACGCGCCGCCGGGGAAAACCTGCGGCATTACACCCAGCTGGTCTGGGAAACCACCCGGGAAATAGGGTGCGGCAAGGCCATCTGCGACGACAGCTCGCAGATCTGGGTGTGCAACTATGCCCCAGCCGGCAACGTGGCGGGACAACGCCCCTACTGACACCACCAGCTCCGAACCCCCTCGACAGCGGGCCTCAATCCCGCTATGATGTGAAAGATACGTCAGCCAAGGAGGACACGGGCCATGGAACAGCCGCTTGCATCATTGAACACCATCGCCGACCGGGCCATCACCTATCTGGTGGACTACAGCTTTCAGGTGATCGGGGCCACCATTATCCTTGTTGCCGGTTTTTTCCTGGGCAATTGGGTGGCCGTGGCCGTGGCCAAGCTCTGTGAAAAGCGGGGACTTGACATCACCCTGCGCCATTTCCTCTCCTCCTTTGCCAAGATCGTGGTCATCGCCTTTGCGGTGATCATGGCCCTGAGCAAATTCGGGATCACCATCGCCCCGTTCATCGCGGCCATCGGCGCGGCGGCCTTCGGCGCCACCTATGCCCTCCAGGGGCCGCTCTCCAACTACGGGGCCGGGCTGGCCATCATCCTGGGCCGCGCCTTTCTGGTGGGGGACACCATCGCGGTGGCCGGGGTCTTCGGGGTGGTGGAGGAGGTTACCCTGGCCCACACCACCCTGCTCACCGAGGACGGGGTCAAGATCACCGTGCCCAACAAGCATATTGTCGGGGAGATCCTGCATAATTCCGGGGGGTACCGCATTGTGGAAAGCTCGGTGGGCATAGGCTACGACGCCGACCCCACCAAGGCCATCGCCGTCATCACCCAGGCCCTTGCGGGCTTTCCCCAGCTGAAGGGCGGAACCGCGCCGCAGATCGGCATCGATGATTTCCGGGATTCCTCGGTGGCCATCGGCTACCGCTACTGGGTGCCCACCCAGCGCTACATCGAAACCATGCATGGTGTGAACCTGGCGGTATATCAGGCGTTGGGCCGGGCCGGAATCACCATCCCCTTCCCGCAACGAGTGGTTACCATCCACAAGGACCAGCCCCCTGCATGAGAACGGAAACGCCCCATGACACCGCCACCCTGCTCAGGCTGGCGACCTATGCCTCCACCGCCACGGCAATGGTGCTCATCGGGGTCAAGGGCCTGGCCTGGTTCATGACCGGGTCCTTGAGCGTCATGGCCTCCCTGGTGGACTCGCTCATGGACGCGGCCGCCTCGCTGATCAACCTGCTGGCCGTGCGCTATTCGCTCAAATGCGCGGACGAGGATCACCAGTTCGGCCACGGCAAGGCGGAGTCCCTGGCCGGCCTGGGCCAAGCCTGCTTTATCGCCGGTTCGGCCATCTTTCTGCTCATGCATGCCGCCGAACGGCTGAACCACCCGCAACCCCTGCAACAAATCAATGTCGGCCTCTGGGTCATGGTCTTTGCCATTGGCGCCACCCTGGTGCTTCTGGCCTTTCAGTCCTTTGTCATCAAGAAAACCAATTCCTCCGCCATCCGCGCCGATGCTCTCCATTACAAAACCGACCTGCTTACCAACACGGCCAGCATCGGGGCCCTCTATTTCGCCGCCTCGGGGTGGCCCCTGCTGGACCCGCTGGGCGCCTTGGCCATTGCCTGCTACATCCTCTACAGCGCCTGGTGGATCGGCGAGGAGGCCATGCAGGTTCTCATGGACCGTGAACTTCCCAAGGAAACCCGCCAGCGCATCTGCGATATCGCCCTGGCCCACGAAACCGTGCTCGGGCTCCACGACCTGCGCACCCGCCAATCCGGCCAGACCATGCTGATCCAGCTCCATCTGGACCTTGACCAGGTGCTGCCCCTTGCCGAGGCGCACCGGGTGGCAAAAGAGGTGGAGCACGCCATCATGGCCTCCTTTCCCCAGGCCGATGTCATCATCCACCAGGATCCACGCAATCCGGCCAGCTACCGCCGCAATCCCCAGGAATGCCTCGATCCGCCCGCAACCCCTCCGTGTTGATCCATTACCCACGCCCCCTTCCGCTACTCCCCCTCTTTGCCGTTGACCTCCAAACCCGCGCAGGGTACAAGAGAGAAATTCTTCCGCACACCATCTGAAGGTGATCATCTTGAATACATTTATGCGAACCGTGCTCGCCTATGCCCTGGCCCTGACGACGATATTCGGCTTCTGGCATACCGTTGGCCAGCCACGCCCGATCCCGGAAGCGGGACTGGCTGCGGATCACACCCTGCAATGCGTGTCCTACGCGCCCTTTGAAAAGGACCAGTCCCCCTTTGATTTCGCCAAGGGCATGACCATTGATCCCGCCCGGATCGACGCGGATCTGGCCATTCTCTCCCAACGTTTTTCCTGTATCCGCACCTATTCGGTGGCCGGGCTCGAAGCCCTGCCCGAGTATGCGGAGAAATACGGGATGCAGGTGCTGCTGGGCGCCTGGATTGGCGCGGACCCCAAACTCAACGAGCAGGAGCTGGCAAAGGTCGTCGCCCTTGCCAAGCGCCACCCCGCAAGCGTCCGGGCGGTGGTGGTGGGCAACGAAGCGTTGCTGCGCAGGGAGATCACCGGCGCGCAGCTTGCCGGATATATCCAGCAGGTCAAGGCAGCCCTGCCCGGGGTTCCGGTCACCTATGCCGATGTCTGGGAGTTCTGGCTCAAACACCCGGAGGTGGCTCCGGCCTGCGACTTTGTCACCATCCACATCCTGCCCTACTGGGAGGATAACCCTGTTTCCATCGACCGGGCCATACCCCACATCAAGAAGATCCGGGAAGAGATCGGCCTCAAGATCCCGGGCAAGGAGATCATCATCGGCGAAACCGGCTGGCCCTCCCAGGGGCGGATGCGGGAAGCCTCGCTGCCCAGCCTGGAGAATCAGGCCCGGTTTATCCGGGGCTTCATCGCCCTGGCCGAACGGGAGCATTGGCAATACAACCTGATCGAGGCCTTTGACCAACCGTGGAAGCGCATCAAGGAAGGCGCTGTGGGGGGCTACTGGGGGTTGTTCAGCTCGGAGCGGGTCGATAAAAATATCCTTTCCGGGCCGGTTTCAAACTTTTCCAATTGGCGGATGCTGTTCGTGCAATCAGCGGCCATTGGTCTGCTGACCCTGCTCATAGCCCGTGGCCATTGCGACATGGGCGCGGGCCGCTGGCTGCGATTTTCCGCCGCCATGGCCGGCGGCGCGATCCTCATCGTGCTGCAGGGGCATCAGTTTTCCATCATCTCCACCAATACCTATGAATATATCTGGGCTGCTGTCGTCCTCTCGCTGTGCGCCAGCGTCTACCTGCTGGCGCTCAAGGCCATCGCCTCAGGCACCACACCCGCCCACCTCAGCCTGGATGTGTCCCTTGATTTCCTGCGGGGCAAGTCCCGCCTCAGCCCGGAAGCGGTGGCCGGCGTGCTGCGGCTGGGGGTAATCTTCTGCGCCCTGATCGCGGTGCTTGGATTGGTATTGGATGCCCGCTACCGGAGCTTCAACAACTTCGGCTTTGCCATCCCCGCCCTTGCCTATGCATGGTTTTTCCGCAAGCAGAAGGGGCAGAAGATGCCATCCATGCTCGAACACCTCAGCGGACTGCTGCTCGCCGCGGGCGGGGTGGCGATTCTGATCAACGAAACCCCGCTGAATTGGCAGGCCGACATCTGGGTGGTCATCTGCCTGCTCCTGGCCTACCCCCTCTGGCGGGAAAACCGTGGGGTTTCATTGCGCCCCCTGCTGCCCTTTGGTCTTCTCGTGCTTGTCGCCTTCGGCGCCTTCGCGGCCCTGCGCCACGGGGTCTTTATCTCGGAGAGGCTGGTGGGGGTGTGCGCAAACACGCCGGACAAGACCATCTGCCTGGTCCGTTCGATGATCGGCAAACTGATGTACAATCAGGTCTTTGCCTGGACCAGCATTACCCTGGCCGTTCTTGCCGTCTGGCGCAACGCGGTGTGGCTCTGCTCCCTGGCCCTGGTGGCGAGCCTGGCCGGTCTGGCATTCTATAATGTCAATCTGGCGGCCCTGGCCTTTGTCCTGGCCGGACTCACCCTGGTCCACCGGAAGAACACACAAGACGTTTCCGCGGAAACGAATAGGTGAAGAAGACGTGACCCTCGACTACACCACCCTTGATCTGCTGCGCCAGAATCACCCGGCCTGGCGGTTGCTGCGCTCGGATCACGCACCGCTGGTGGCGAGTTTTCTGCACCGGGTGTTCATCGCCCCCAATGTGCGGGTGATGGCCCAGGCCGATCTTGCGGAGGCGTTGGAGGATGAGCTGTTTGGTCTGCACGAACAGCGGGGCCCGGAGACTTTTCCCAAATCCGCGCCGGACTACCTCAACGACTGGGCGGACAACGACAAGGGCTGGTTGCGCAAGTTCTATCCGCCCGGCTCCGACGAACCTCATTTCGATCTGACCCCGGCTTGCGAAAAGGCGATTTCCTGGCTGGCAAGCCTCTCCGAGCGCACCTTTGTCGGCACCGAGTCGCGCCTCTTGACGCTGTTCGATTTGCTCCGCCAGATGAGTGCCGGAAGCGAGACCGACCCCCAGGCACGGATCGCCGAATTGCACGGACGCCGCGACGAGATCGACGGTGAAGTCGCCCGCATCCTGGCCGGAGATATTCCGCTGCTGGATGAAACGGCGCTGAGAGACCGGTTTCAGCAGTTCATTCAGCTGGCGCGCGAGCTGTTGGCCGATTTCCGCGAGGTGGAGCACAACTTTCGCACCCTCGACCGGCGGGTGCGCGAACGCATCGCCCTCTGGGATGGGGCCAAAGGGACTCTGCTGGAAGAGATCATGGGGGAACGCGATGCCATTGCCGATTCCGACCAGGGAAAAAGCTTTCGCGCCTTCTGGGATTTTCTCATGTCGCAGACGCGCCAGGAGGAATTGAGCCGCTTGCTGGCCCAGGTGCTGGCCCTGCCGCCGGTGGCCGAACTACAGCCCGACCCCCGCCTGCGACGCGTGCACTACGATTGGCTGGAGGCCGGCGAGACCACCCAGCGCACCGTGGCCCGGCGTTCGCAGCAGCTCCGGCGCTTTCT
>Ga0074199_1000528_pt1 | contig 56913 bp, 49 predicted proteins | sample EPASupsiteSAE347_FD_64528 | JGI IMG/M metagenome (GOLD analysis project Ga0074199, IMG submission 64528) | Bioremediated contaminated groundwater from EPA Superfund site, New Mexico - Sample SAE3-47 | ecosystem: Environmental > Aquatic > Deep subsurface > Groundwater > Contaminated ... | reverse complement strand
CTCAAATTTGACAAACCCTCATCTTGTTTTCCCTCCGTGCCCTCGGTGCCTCCGTGGTTGTTCTTTCATTAATTTTGGGTTGCGGGCATTAAGCCCGCTTTGGCGTAGGGCGAATAGCGTTGAGCGGATAGAAAGAACTGGACGCTTCCGTAGGCGGAAAACGCTGCCCGCTAATCTTATTTATGACTGTAATCGGAAATATTTTGAAGAAAGCGGTCGCGGCAAAGGCTTCGGACATTCATATCAAACCAGACCAGCCGCCTTTCTTCCGGATCAACGGCATGTTGGTGGAGAGCGGTCTGCCCGTGGTGGAGGAGTATAACATCAGAAATCTGGTTGATGAAATCCTGCCGCCCCATTTGAAGAAAGGCGAAGAGCAGTTGAAGGAAGTGGACTTTGCCTACTACGAAAAGGATGCGGGCCGGTTCAGGGTCAACGTCTTTATCGCGCGCAATCTGCCGGCGCTTTCTTTTCGGCACGTCAAGGACCGCATCCCCTCGGTCTCGGACCTGCATCTTCCGCCGGTCCTCGAAAAGCTGGCTTTGGCGGACAGCGGTCTGGTCCTGGTCTGCGGCGCCACCAGCATGGGCAAATCGACCACGCTGGCCGCCATGATCGATTCGATAAATAAAACGCAATGTTGCCGGATCATCACGATCGAGGACCCGATCGAGTATGTTTTTGATGATAACAAGTCCCTGATTACCCAGCGGGAGGTTGGGCTGGACACGGTCAGTTTTCACGCGGCCTTGAAACACGTGGTGCGCGAGGATCCGGATGTGATCATCATCGGCGAAATGCGCGACCATATCAGTTTCTCCGTGGCCCTTGCCGCGGCCGAGACCGGCCACCTGGTGCTGACCACCCTGCACGTCAGTTCGGCCGCCTACATCGTGCACCGCATTCTCGACTTCTTTCCGCAGGACGAGCGCGACCAGGTGCGCACCACGCTGGCCAATTATCTGGTGGGCGCGGTGTGCCAGCGTCTGGTCCCCGTTGCCAAGGGCGGCGTCTGGCCGGCCGTCGAGGTGTTGTTGAACACGCCCACGGTCCGCAAGCTTATCACGGAAAATCAGCTCGAAACCCTGCCCGCCGCCATGGAAACCGGCGCAGACGACGGCATGCAGACCTTCAACCAGGCCTTATATCAATTGATCAGAAAAGGCGTCATTTCCGAGGAAGACGGCCTTGCGCATTCGCCCCGCCCCGAGGCTTTGAAAATGAACCTGCAGGGCATTTTTCTCGACGAAGGCCGGCGCATCCTGGGATGATTTTAGGAGGTACATTATGAACGGACGAAAACGCATAGAAGCCGCATTGGCTCATAAGGAGGCGGATTATATTCCTCTTGATTTGGGCGCCACCGAATCATCGGGGATTCACGGAATTGCCTATAATCGTCTGAAACATCATCTGGGAATCAAGGGCGGGCATACGCAAATATATGATCTTTCCCAGTTGATTTCCAAGGTTGAGCCTGAGATTCTGCGGGCGGTCGGCGCGGATGCAGTTCCCTTGTTGATCGAACCGCACAAATGGAAGCCGTGGCGGCTGCAGGACGGCTCGATCTGCGAAATCCCGGCTGGCGCCAATATCAGGTCTGACTCAAGGGAGAACATGGAGCTTGTCGCCGATGACGGCACGGTCGTGGCGGTCTGTCCGGCGGGCTCTTATTATTTCGATACCTGTTATCATGCCCTGGCGGATGCTTCCTCTCCCGCCGATATTGAGAAGGGGATTGACCACTTGCGCGGATTTGACTGGCCGTCTTTTTGCGATGAAGACTATGACGATTTGAACCGCAAAGCGCGGCATTTATATGAAAAAACCGATCGAGCCATTGTCGGCAACCTGTGGGTTCATGTATTTGCTGCGGGTCAGATCCTGCGTGGTTTCGAAAACTTTATGATGGACTTGTTGGCCGACAAACCGCTGGCGCATGCGCTTATGGGACGATTGGTTGATTGTTATGAGGAGCGTGTGCGAAAATATGTCGAGGCGGTAGGACAATATTGCACTATTATTCAGGTGAATGACGATCTTGGCACGCAAAATGGGCCGCAGCTTGCGCCGGAAACTTACCGTGAAATGATCAAGCCTTATCACGCGCGTTTGTGGAGTCTGATCAAAAAGTTTAGCGGCAAACCGTTGCTTTTGCATTCATGCGGTTCGATCTATGAGCTCATTCCCGATTTGATTGAAATCGGCATTGACGCCATTAATCCCGTCCAGGTGCGGGCCGCCAATATGGATACTAAGAAATTGAAAAAAGAATTCGGCAAGGATTTGGTCTTCTGGGGCGGCGGATGCGATACACAACAGGTGCTTGGAAATGGAACCCCGGCGATGGTCAAGGATGAAGTTAAACGCCGCTGTGCCGACCTTGCGCCTGGAGGCGGATTTGTTTTTTGCCAGGTTCATAATATCCAACCCAATGTTCCGCCGGAAAACATAATGGCAATGTACGAAGCCGTTGGAATGGTTTGCGGCAAATGAATAAAAGTTTGCCTTTGTCGCCGATTCTGGTAGAAGAAAATTTAGGTCATATTACGGATTACACGGATAAAACTGATTCTGACCGTGGACAGTCGATGGTCCACCGTCCACGGTCCGCCATATCCGTGATATCGGTGTAGGTCAGTGGTAATTTTTGAACGCATGAATGGGAGGATATTATGGAAATTACGAGTGAAACTATGAAAGCCGGCGGGAGCGAAAAAGCGGTGGAAACGATCAGTGTGCAAGGCCGCCTGGATTCCATGACTTCGCCGGAATTCGAAAAGCAGCTTTTCAAGCTGATTGATGATGGCAAAGCGTTGATAGTTTTGGATTGTTCCAGGCTTGATTACGTTAGCAGCGCCGGTTTGCGGGCTTTTCTTTCAACGGCCAAAAAAGCCAGACAGGCCAGGGGCAAATTTGTCATAGGCTGCCCAAGCCAGCAGGTCGGTGAAATTCTGGAGGTAGCCGGTTTTTCCGGCATCCTGCCGATCTTTAAAACACTCGAAGAAGCCGTCAACGCCTGCGCAACTTAGCAGGGAATATTTCTCGCAGAGCCCCCGGAGTTTTCCAGGTGAACTCTGTGTGCTCTGGCGAGCCTGGCGAGCGGGTGAGATAAAATTCTGGAAAAAAATGAACTTTGCCGAAATACTTTTTCTGCTGGCGCTTGATCCCAAAGAAGGCAAAATCAAGCCGGAATTGGACCGCTATCTTGATTATGCCCTGGCCGGGGCTTTGTTGATGGATCTGGCGCTGCAAAACCGCATCGATACGGACGTTACCTGCCTGCGCCAGGGTTCTTCGGAGGAATCGCGCGACCCGCTGCTTTTGCGCGTGGTGAACAAGCAGCCGACCGGCGACGCTTTGGTCGATGATGTCCTCAAGAAACTGCAGTACAAGCCCGATCCGCGGCCCACGCGCGACTGGCTTGATTATTTCTCCAAGGAGGGAAAGAGGGAAGGCAAAAGCATCCGTAAAAACGTCATGGACCATCTGGTCGCCAAGGGCGTTCTGAGGATTGAAGAGAAAACGATGTTGTTGTTTTTTAAAACGCATCGTTATTTTGCGGCCGACCCCGCGGAAATTGACGAAGTTAAAAAACGTTTGCGCGAGCTTGTCCTGGACGACGAAATTCCCGACCCGCGCGAGACCGTGCTGGTGGCGCTTGCCAATGCCCGCGGTTTGTTCGGGGAACTGTTTTCAGCCGGGGAGCTTGAACGCGCCCGGCCGCGGATAAACACTTTGCGCAAGCTTGATCTGATCGGCCAGGCCATGTTCCATATTATCCGCGACGTGGAACACAGCATCACCACGGAAGTCCATTAGACTCCGCCTTTCCTTCACCAGCGTTCCCGCACCAGGACAAAATACAGCAGGAGCGCGAAACTGACCAGCATCATCGGCCATTTCAATTCCCGGCCCTTGCCGCTGATGAGTTTGATGAATGGGTAGGTTATGAATCCGATGGCCAGGCCGTCCGCGATTGAAAAGGAAAGCGGTATGCCGATGGCGGTTAGAAACGCCGGGATGGCTTCGCTGTAATTTTTCCAGTCGATTTTGCAGATGTTCTGGATCATCATGAATCCCACGATCACCAGGGCCGGAGCCGTGATCGGCGCGTAGCTGCCGACCATTTTGACGATCGGACTGAAAAAGAGCGCCAGAATGAAAAGCGCCGCGACCGTTACGCCGGTCAATCCCGTTCTGCCGCCCTGTTCCACTCCGGCCGCGCTCTCGATATAGCAGGCGACCGTGCTGTTGCCCAGGCATGCTCCCAGAGCGGTGCCGGCGGCATCGGCCATCAGGGCGCGATTGGCGCGGGGCAGCCGGTTGTTTTGCATGAAGCCGGCCTGCTCCGCCACGCCGATCAGCGTGCCCATGGTGTCGAAAACTGCCATAAACAGGAAAATGACGATGAAGGGAATCATGGCCGCCGAACAGGCGCCGGCCAGGTCCATTCTGAAAAATATTTGGGCCGGCGAAGGCGGCGTTGAAAAAATTTTATCGGCAATTGTCAGATTGGTCATCAATAGCGATTCCTTTACCGGCCTGGCTCCGGAAACGGCTTCCGGAAGACACGGCAGCAGGCTTTTCAGGAGCACCGAGATGGCGCAGGTGGCAAGAATGCCCCATAAAATCGAACCGCGCACGCGCCGGGCGTGCAGTGAGGCGGTAATAATTAATCCGACAAGGAAAATGATTACATCAGGCGAAGCAAAATCAGGGTTTAATTTGACGGCCGTACCCGGGTTGGGAAGAATGATGCGCGCGTTTTGCAAGCCGATGAAGGCGATAAAAAGGCCGATGCCCACCGCGATCCCGTTTTTCATGCTGGGACTGACCGCGTTGATCAACGCCTCGCGCGCGCCGACCGCCGAGAGAAGCATGAACAGCAAACCGGAGATGAAAACCGTTCCCAGGGCAACCTGCCAGGAGTTTGTGAAACCGGCGGCGGCCGCGGCCGGGACCGCCGAGAAAACAAAGAAAAAATTTTCTCCCATGCCCGGCGCCAGCGCGATGGGATAGCGCGCGTAAAAGGCCATGATGAGCGTGGCAAACGCCGCGGCCAAGCAGGTGCCGGTCATCACAGCCCCGAAATCCATGCCGGTCTTGGTTCCGTAAAGCGTGCCGGACATGACCGCCGGTTGGACAAAAATAATGTAGGCCATGGTCAGAAAAGTCGTCAGCCCCGCCAGAATTTCCGTGCGGACGGTTGTTTTGTTTGCGGCCAGGCTGAATATTTTGTCTGCCGTCCGGTTCATGATTTTCCCAAAATTTCGCTTGTCATGCCTGTCTTTTTAGGCTTAGATAGCATAAAAGTCTTTGCCGTGGCAAGGAACATGTCTTATGCAAATATTGATCGAAGAGCATGACAAGGTGTTGGTCGTCAAATTGAGCGGGCATTTGGGGCACGCTTCGGTTGATGAACTCACAAAAGTTTTTGACGAGAAGCTAGGCCAAAATAAAAGCAATTTTATTGTGGACTTAAGCGATTTGCAGTATATCAGCAGCGCGGGCTTGCGCTGCCTTTTGCAGGCTTCCTCCAAGGTCGACAAATTGAGCGGAAAAATAATCCTGTGCGCTCTGCAGCCGGAAGTAAAACAAATATTTGACGTCTCCGGCTTTACCTCTTTGTTTCCCGTCTATGAGACGCTCCCCAAGGCCTTGCGCCATATTTGAACGGTGGTGGTTCTCGAAAGCCGATGGTACCCCGGGCGCGACTTGAACGCGCGACCTGCTGATTAGTTATGGACGGATGTATCCGGCGACACGTAATGCGGGGGGCGGACGGTATTGTTCCGACATCCATATATATTCACGTGTCCGAGAAAAAAATCACGGTTCCGGTGGGATCGATCAACGGTCGGATTCCTCGAAAATGGACTCGATAGCCGCCGAGACAACGAGGGCGATTTGGTCCAGATCGGAATCCGGTTGTATTTCAAGAACGGCTTTCAGGTCTTTTTTGGTAAGAGGAGAGCATGACGAAAGAAAATGCTTGCTGGCTATTAACGACAAATGATCTGCCGCCGCGTGAAGACGTTCTTTACGCGAGGCGTTCGAGCAAAGCTCTTCCAAGGCTTGCTGCGCTTTTTGTGCCACGTAATTTTTCATTTTCATGCAAACTGCCCGTCCTTTCTGTTTGCCGAACTTAACCAAACAAACCCAATATTTTCAACAAAAATATTTTTTAACCGGATGCGAGAACGTCCGAAACGCGCAAACCGAAAGGATGCGCATAATGCATCAGGCGGGCTTACAGGATAATATGTCAACAAGCGGAATTCCGGGCGGAATTTTAAAGGTAACAATCTCATGAACTATGCCGAAACTTTTGGCCTCCCCAGCCTTGATCAAGAGATCGCCCGTTTAAAAGCGCTATGGTCGCCATGGCAGAGTGGATATATCGCGCCGCAAAACGGATATATTGCGCCCCAGAATGGTGATTTCCCTTCGCCGTGTCCTTGGTCGTATTCTTGTCCGCGCCGTTATGACACGTCATATGAAAAACTGTATTATCAGATCGTGGCGCAATTAACGGTTTTGGCCGCGAGCCATCAGACGCTTTCCGACAAATTGAAAGAACTGGAACGGGAAAACAAAACGAATCAGGAGACTAAAATGAATGAAACACCTTCACGCAAAGACGTGTTCTATGTAATTTTCAGGTTAATGATGGCATACGGAATACCTGAGGACCTTTGCTTTAGAGCAAAACAGGTTCTGAACGAGATTGATGATGATTACTGGCGCCGTTCATTCATGATGCATGCGACAGCGGTTGCGGATCGAATGGAAGAAAAGCTTAACGGCGGTCAAGCTTGGTGTTTAAAGCCTCAAGGGATTTGTGAAGCAGCTCCAGCACAACCGTCAAGTCGGCGCACGTCTTATATAAAATTTCCTTTTCTTCGCCTTTTGCGTATTGTTCGGAAAGGCGGCGGAAATTTTCTGCAATTCGGTAAAAAACATCTGTCTCGGGATTATTTGTCATGTTCTTCGGCCTCCTTTGCGGGTTGATTAAAACACATGACCTTTAACATATAAATCCAACAGAAACAACAAAAATATTTTTAACATAACCGGCGGGCTGGGCACCCGCTAAAACCAAAGGCTAACTGAAAGGAGCCAGTCATGAACAAGCAGAGCATAGTCATCGCGGTCATCATCGCAGTCGCCATAATCGCGGGCGTGATCATCTACACGCAGAGCACGAGGTATGAATCGCACCCAGTTGGGCAGGGCATGTATGTCACGGATAAGGCGACGGGAAAGACGAAGGTCGTGTTGGGAAGTCGGGAACTTGAGGTAAAAAAGCCACAAGAAGAAATTTTAACTGACGAACAATTTCTAAAGAGCATAAAGGCTAATAAGCAGAGTGAATGAGCAACCAACTATAGCAAGCGATGAAGATTTTTTGCAATCTGTCGGTGGCTACAACAATAAGCAACCATCAAGGCAGACGTTTTTAAGTGACGATGAGTTTTTACATAGTCTTGATTCCGGCGCCTTCCCCGCCCCCGAATCCCCTGGCGAGCGGAACTTTCTTGATAAGATAACCGAGAGTTTCCGGCGCGGGAAGCAGGAATTCAAGATGGACCAGCGCATGGGGCTGGCCGTGATTACAGGCGACCAGGACCAATACGACACGCTCAAGGCTGAGCGCGATACCTACCAAAAAGCCTACGAAGCTGACCCCATCCAGGCGGACAACATAATCGAGCGGGCGTTTACCGATGCGGCCCGTATGATGTACGGCATGGCGCAATCTTTCGGAACCAAGGTAGCCGGGGCTGCCACCGGCGCCGGTGTTGCGCTCCTAGCCGGCCAGGCCGGACCGCAGGCGGCCGCGCCTGAGGAAATTGTTACCGTGCCGGCAGCCGCATACTGGGGTTGGCGGACCGGCGGGCTGGTAGGCGGTATGGCGCCCTGGTATCTGCAGGGCGTGGGACAGCAATACAGCGAGATGCGCGAAAAGGGGTTTGACCACGATGCGGCCAAGGCGGCCGCCGTTGTCTCGGCCGGGCCTTATGCGGCCGTTGAATTCATAAACGAATTTATCCCGGTCAAGAGACTGTTTCCCGGCCTGGCTGCCAAAATGCAACCGCTGCTTGCCAAGACTGCCGGCGAGATTGCCGGACGCGTGGCAAAGCAATATGCCAAGAACGTTGTCGGCGAAGTGGCCGAGGAGGGGATACAGCAGGGCATACAGGAAGCCACGGACGCCATCACCGCAGAACTGCAGGGACGCAAAGACCTCAAACCGGACATCAAAGAAGCCTTGCGCAACGTATGGGACGCCACAGTATCGGCAGTCCCGGCCACAATGGCGCTTGGCCTGCCCGGCGCGAAATACACAGCCGCGGCGGAATACAAGGGCATGAAACTTCAAAAGGGTCTGGAAACGCTGGGATTCAGCGACGAATCAATCCGCGATATTTCCGTCAATCTTGGCATGGGCGATCCGGTTGTCGAACAGGTGAAGCAGACGCCGGAAGCCTTTAACATGCTGTCCGAATACGAGGCCCCGCGTAACGTTTTCCGCATGGCGGCTGAAAGCCGGATGCCCGAAGAAATCGCCCAGGCATTCAGGGACGGATTTGACCGGGGCGGGATTGTTGCCGGGGCGGCTGCGGCATCCGAACGGTTTAACGTGTTGAGAAACATCATACCTAACGAGGTGAAACATGCCAAAGGAACTGGAACGGAAGCTGAAAAAGCGGGCGCGGAAGCTGGGGTTGAAGGGGGACAAGGCGAACGCCTACGTGTACGGAACGCTGCGGAAAACGGGTTGGCAACCGAAACGGAACCACAAGAACAAGTAGCCACGCTGGGCCAACCGGAACCGCAACCCGAGGCGCGGTTTGTTTCCGCCCGAAGCATTCCGAGCGGCGTATCCAGCCGATCCGAAATCCTGCCTTTGACCGAGGCGTCCTGGGCAAAGTATGTCAGGCCGGTCATGGGCACGACGGCCTACACATTTGACACATACAAGGCCGAATTCCCGGCCCATACCCATATCGCCCTTGAACAGTTGCCCGGCCAGACACCGCAACTTGCCGGGCTTGGCTCTAAAACGTTTGTGGAATCGCCCTATAGGGCACAAAAGACGACGTATCACCTCGTATCAGGGTTTGATACCCCGCAGGCAATTCGGCAGTCTGTGAGGCCTACAGAGGCCTTTATCGGCACACCTGAAAGAATCAGGTTTGAGGGCAATCAAGAGGCGGTTTTGGGCAAGGTTACGGCCAAGACGCCCAATGAAGCGCCGGCCGCATGGGCAGACACGGAAGGGCAGTATCTGGCCCGACCAAAAGTTGAGCGGGTGGAAGGCGTTTACCTTGGTCGGATGAACGAGATCACACCGGCGGGACAGATCGAGCGGCTTTTCGGCTGGAACGGCGACAAGTGGCAACGGATAGGGCTGGCGCCCAAGCGATTTTCAAGAAACCAACTTCGGCAACAGGCGCTGGCCTTTGCAGAACAGAATCCCAGCGCGCGAATTCCCGTGGTCAAAGCCACCGAGCCGGCTGAAAAGATTGAACGCGAGATTCCGGCGGCGCCGGACCGTATGCCGCTTGGCATGGGAAGACCGGAAAAGGACATGCCGACGCTGTTGACCGACAAGGATAAACGCGAAAACTGGTTTACCCGGACAGCGCGATTCATCGGCGCAATGCCGCTATTCATGGGCAATAAGCGCGAGATGGCCGCGCCGGTGGCCAAGGCGGTACAGAACGAATTCACACCGGACGAACGAAACAACATCACGCAAATTGACGAATATTTCGGCGGGGGCGGCGGATGGGGGATACATCAGGCTTTGAGTCAATTCTTGAGCGTCAAGCAAATCAACATTCACGAACTGGATCCCGAGCGGATTCAGATGATTCGTTTTATCCATGAGCGCGGCAACAAGTTGTGGGATTATTTGAACGCCAGCGGGGCTATCGGCATTATCAAGGGGGAATGGAACAGGACGAACACCGGCGAAATCAAGTCCGGCGGCGGATTGACCAGGCGTTTGAACGACGTGCTTGAGCGCAACGAGTGGGATAAGAAGCCGTTGACGCAGGACCAGCGGGTGGGCCTGCATATTGTATCTGAACTTCTTCCGACGGCCGGAGCGATCAGGGACGCCAACCTGCTTAAGAAATCGCTTGAGGACAGTATCGGCGCAATCCAGAGTCAGCAAACCGCTCCGGCGCACGAGGCGGCGCAGCGGTTTATCAAGGAGCATGGCGGACAAATCAATTACATTCAGGGTGATAGCTATGCCGCGCAACCGACGCAGGGAAAGCACGTTCTTTCAATCGTGGATCCGCCCTATGTTTTCACGACCGGCTACGGCAAGAGCGACAAGATGGCCGGATCGGACATTTATGCCAAGACGGCCGATCTAAACGACAGGCTTATCAAGTCCGGCAACAACGTGATTTACACGGATTCGGCCTGGTGGCTGCCGGCGCCGGTGCGCGGCAAAAACATGACAGCCGCCGCGCGAACCGAGGTTGAGCGGGAACGGGAAGCGAAGCAGCAAATTCCGACGGCTGAAAAGAACAGAGCGATTGAAATACTTGGCCGGGCATACGGCACGTTCGAAAAGTTCAAGCCGGTCGAAAAGGTTATCGGCGGATACCGGCACGAGGTTCTGGGAATCCATAACGCCATGCGACCGGAACGTCCTGCCGCCGCGCCGGCGCCGGCGGAAGCACAGCCCAAAGCGCCCACGGCCGAAGAGGTCGAGGCGAAGCGCAAAGAGATTGAAAACAATCTGCCTTACAAAGTTGGAACAAAAGTCTTGTTCAGGTTGACGCCGAAATCCGCGGTTGACAAGCGTGGCGTGGTTTCCAGCATCGTTGTTCATCTTGACGGATCGGTCGTCACATACGTCAAGCAGGACAAATCGAACGCCGCGCCCATTGAACTCGATTCCCGCGTCGGCGCAACGGTAATTCCCGCGCCAAGCGAGGAAGCCAGGGAAAAGGCTTTGTACACCAAGGCGAGAAACAAGGACGAGCTGGCCGCTTATACGCCGGAGCAGCAAAAACAGATCAAGAAGGATGCGGCCGAGTTTGACAGGCTGGTACAGCTTGTGCCGGAATGGTACGACTACGAGCGGGTCGAAGGGGATGAGACTTTGCAATCCGGCGAACTTACCGGAGCCCGGGAGGCGGGATTGAAGGCAACCGCGCCCGATGCGGAATTTACCGAGGAAGACGTCAAGAGTCCTGTTACAAGGGCGGAAGCATTGCCCAAGTTGATGGACTGGCTACGGTCCCAGCCGGAATTGTGGAATCAGCTGGTGAATATGAAGCTTGTACCCGGTCAGGCTATTGAAATTAAACCACCGATAGAGGTCGCAAAGCCAGAACCGGCCAAACCCACCCCCGCGCCCGTGTCAGCAAAAACGCCGGTATCCCGTATTGAACAAGCGCAGGCGCAGGGTAGGGGAACATTGTCGGATGCCGAAACTGAACGACTTGTTTCCGAAAACGAGGGCTTGGCGGCAGTAATCGCCGAGGATTATTTCGTGCCTGGCGTGAGTCCTTCCGACAGGATGGCTTATGCCCAGGCGCAGCAAGACAAGATCGACACGGCCAAACATGGTTTACGTATGGCGGCCATGACTTTCGATCCGGCGCGGGATGGCGAGTTCAAAGACTACGCCAGGGCGCTTATCAGAAGCGCGTTGAGCACGCAATACCGGGGCAAGGCGGAGGCAGCCTATGGCGCAGCCGTCAGGCTTGGCCAGGAAACGGTTGAGGACGAAACGCCGTTGACCGAGCGGGTTCCGGATTGGAACACTTTGTCCCCGGACCAGCAGGCGCAGGTGGACGAAATCCATGACGCGCTGCATGAATTTATTCGTGGCCTTGACGCGCAAGATTCCGCGATTTTGTCCGGCATCATCAAAGATCGGACGCAGGAAAATATTGCCGCCGACTTGGGGGTAACGGCGCCGGCCGTGACCCAGCGCAAGCAGGACGTGCTGGCGCGGTTGAAAGACTGGCTGGCGGCGCACGGATTTACCGGCGAAAGCCTGTCCGTTTTTTCTCGACCGCACGAGGTCGGCGACGAAATCGCCATGTCAAAGGCGAACATGGTCAAGGGCATGATAGTGGTGGACGAATCGACGCCGCTCTTTCTGCCTGAAAATATTGCGCGCATAAAGGAAAAGACCGAACATGTTGTGCGGATATATACCCGCGACTGGAAAAACAAGCCGGAAACCGTTGTCGTCGGCGACCAGAACGAAGCGGCCGCCATGGTGTCGCCGGAAGCCGCGCTCATGATCAAAGCGAACCGGCCGCGCGGGTTTTTCGACATCAAGAACAACCGGGTTGTGATTGTTGCCGATCAACTTTCAGCGCCGGATGAGGCTATTGAAACAATCCTGCACGAAGCCATCGGGCATTACGGCTTGCGGCAGGTACTGGGTGACAAGTTTCAGGAAGAAATGCTGAAGCTCTATGCTGAAATTCCGACTGAGGGCGTGCGCGAAATTTTAGGCAAATATGCCGACGAACTGCCTGACAAGGGGTTGGCCGATCCACTCAGGTCGCAGCGCAACCGGGCCTATATCGCCGAGGAATATGCGGCCCAGGAAGCGCAACGCGACCCGAAGGGGCCTTGGTATGCGAAGTTGCTTGACGCCATCCGCCGCGCATTGAACCGCATCCTGCCACCTGAAATGGTATCGCGCATGTTCAAGCAGGGCAGGCTTAATGGTCTGATTGACACCGCGCGGGATTACGTGATGCAGGGTAGGGGGCAAACGACTAGGGTAGAAACTAGGGTAGAAAACGCGCCGTTAATGAGTAGAGCGCATGGCGACCAATCATCTACACTTGGCAAAAAAATACTTTCAGACGAAGATTTATTTGAAAAATCGGCAAAACATATTTTGGGTTCTAACTATAGCGCAGATGCGCCGGTTAAGGTAACAGACACGCCGGAAGTGTTGCAAAAACTTGGAGCACAGGCACTACCAATTGTCATTACCAAGGATACATTGCGCAAGGTTACAGCCCTCTGGTCTGATGGCGGGGGAAATCACGGTATAAGCCTTGACGTACTGAAACAACTTCCGAGACAATTGCACGATCCGATTGCTATTTTCAATTCTGAAACTGTAAAAAACGCATTGGTAATAATGACCGAAATGCTGGATAACGATGGGAAGACTATCGTTGTGGCTATTCATTTGTCTAAGAAAATAGGTTTCACGAAAACGGGACAATACGAGATAAATAAAATAGCGTCAATTTATGGGAAAAACAGCAACGAATGGTTTGTGGAACAAATCAATAAGGGGAATTTACGTTATCTAAATAAGACGAAAGCCGCTGAATGGAACCGATCCAGAGGGGTCCAATTCCCCAAGGAGGAAGCCATTCAACGGCTTTCAAAACCGCGATTACTAGAGAAATCAATCGGCCTTGTCGTAGCCGAGGATGTTCCGGCAACCGGATCTTCTGGACAGAGACTACTGACTGATGCGGATATTGTCAAACCTTTTTTTCAAGAAAATATTCGCATGAGCTTGGGCGGCCAAGCAACCCGTACACCCCGCGCCAATCCATTCGAAACGCCGGAAAGCCGGGAAGCGTTTTATCGTGTTGAGCAATCATACAAGCCCGACCGCAAATCATGGTCAATGGTGGCATCCGAAGTCCGGCCGGAGATCGAACAAAAGGGTGTTCAGAACGCTATCTATGAGATGGCCGCCGGCAAACTTGGTACGAGCGACAAGGACGTGGTCAGGGCGCGACTGGTTTTAAATACGCCTGAATTCAGAAAAATGACCATTGATAAATCTTCGCAACAAATGGCAATTTATGGTATTACATCTTATGTTATGCAAGGAACAGAACAAAGCCGAGCGTTTAATTTCCGACGCGATAAACTCGAAACGCCAGAACAACGTCATAATAGAATAGCGCAAATGCTGGCAACGCCGGCGGAAGATGTCGTTGCGCGCTGGTCCAGTATGACCGACGAACAGCGCAAACAAGCGGTACAGGAACACCAGGTCAAGATGCAGAAAGCGATTGACGCTTTGAAGCGGCTTGGTATTGATTTTGCCAATATCCCACCAGATGTCCTGATGGATAACCAAAAAATGATGGAAATAGTCAATACCATCAGCAGTGAATTATCCGCAACCGGTGACAAACTGTATGAATACTGGCGCAATGCGATCTTGTCCGGTATCAGCACGAACATCGTTAACGCTACCAGTAACACTGCGTTCAGCGCATGGGAAGTATTTGCCCAGAAACCGGCCGAAGCCTTCCTGAATATGTTTGTCAAGACGGATGCCCCAACCTTGGCCAGTGTCAAGGAAATGTGGCGGCACGTTTGGCCCAATATAACCAAAGCAAACTTAGTCTGGATGAATGCGTTTCTTTATGAGACCGCCAGCACGTCCAAGATTGACACCAAGGGAAGTGTTGCCATCCCCGGAAAGCTTGGACGCATTGTCCGTGTTCCGCAACGAATTCTGCTTGCCACGGATGAATGGTTTAAGACAATCTTATGGGATGCCTTAACCGCCGAACACGCAACACGCATGGCGGATAAATCAAAATTCACGGGACTGGACCGTCAGGATTTTATTCAAGCTTGCCTGAATGATGGAAATTGTCTTGCACGAGAACTTGGCATGGAAGAGGCAAAGCGCCTGCTGTTTCAATCCAAACCCGGCGCTCTTGGCTCGGCACTGTTATCCGCCCGCAATAAACCGGGAGCGATAGGACTTGCATTCAAATATATCTTTCCGTTCGTTACCACGCCGACCAACCTTATCAAACTTGGCGTGCAGAAAAGCCCATTCGGCGCTCTGCGCTTTGCGTTTGAAGGTGTTACAAAACTAGCAACAGGCAAAAACGCCTACACCGAAAAACCTGAATTGTTATTACGGCATGTCGCCGAACAGATGTTCGCATGGACCTTGACTGGGATTCTTTATGGATTGACTTCACCGCAGGGTGGGGACGATGACAATCCCTGGCCGTGGATTACCGGCACGATTGCCGGAACGCCGAATGAGCAACGTTTCAAGCAGCTGAACATTCCGCCGCAGTCCATTCGGATCGGCAATACCTGGGTCAACTATTCACGGTTTGAGCCGTTCTCGACAGCGCTGACGTTCATGGTGGACGGGATAAATGCTTTCCGTGATATGAAGGACGGCCGGCCACTGAATGTCAATATCCTGAAAGCAGCCGCCCAGTTTGTGCAGGACCGGACATATTTGCAGGGCATATCCGACATTCTGAACGCTATCGAAAACCCTGAAAAAGCCGTGGATATGGCAGCCAACCAGACGGCTTCATGGATCCCGAACTTGTTGCGCCAGGCGTTGCGGTCCACTGACCCGTATGTCCGTGACTACCGGGTAAGGTCCGAAGGCGGCAAGTGGCTTTACGAAAGTTACGTTGAGCGCGGACTACAGAAGGCATTACCGATTGCGGCAATCCAGCCCATGCCGCGCTACGACCACTGGGGCCGACCGATCAGCAAGGATGTCTTCAGCGACGGCAACCTGCTTGGATTGTCGGTATCGGACACGCTCTGGCGCATGCTTGTTCCGGCCCGGGTACAGGACGCATCGAGCACGACCAATCTTGATAGGATGATATTTAACTGGAACAGGGCGCAATCCACGCCGGACAATCAGTGGTGGCCGGGAACGCCGCGGCCAAGCATCACACTCAGGGGCAAAACATTTGACATGACCGACCAGCAATACGAGCGGTATCTTGTCACCCGTGGACAGCTTGCCTTGAATATCGCTTCGCGTTTCCGCTGGGACTACAACAACCCGAACGCAGTTGAAATGGTGAGACTCAAAAAAATATTTGACCGGGCAGGAGAGCTGGCAAGGCGTAAGGCTTTATCCGACATGGTCATTGAAGCCCGAAGCAAGAAAACTGACTAACCCTTTTTCAAGGCCGCCCGGACTTCCCGAAGGATGCTGTTTAAATCCACACCGTTGAGCCGTGCCTGGTAATATTCCGGCATCTCAAGCACGGGTAGGCCTATAGATAGCGCCTCGCGGATCATATCCTGGCGTTCGCGTCCCAGTTTGTCACTGATCTGGGCTACGCGTTTTATGAGTTCAGGATCAAGTTTGAGGGAAACGGTTTTCTTTGGCATGCGGATACTCTACACCACGTCCAACTATTTTCAATAAAATTTTTATGCCTAATGGAACTGCGGACTTTTGCTCCGCAGTTCCATTAGGGCGGAATCAGGGCGGAATAAGCTCAAAAACTTATATTAACTTAACCAACTAGCAGCAACCAAAAACGTACTGTTATTTTTTGAAAACATCATTTTAATACAATAAATACAGGATTTTTCAATACTGGTGGGGTTTTTCTTGGATGGTACCCCGGGTGGGACTTGAACCCACGACCTGCGGATTAGGAATCAGCCGCTCTGTCCAGCTGAGCTACCGGAGTATTTTCTTTCGCCATGAGCATATTGAATTACCCCGCCAGGTTTCAAGAAAAATCAATCAATGAAGGGCCGATGACACAACAAAAATATTTCAGCGTAGTGGCCATTCTGGGCATATTTATGCTTCTGGCGGCGGGCGCCAGGGCCGAACGCGCAGATCTGCCGGATAACGTGGATATTTCTGTTCTGGAACAGTCGCTCGCCGAGAACCTTCCGGCGGATTTGGAACTGCCCGATGCCGAAGAGTGGCAATTGTTCTGGAATGAGGTCGAAGTCATCCTTAAATCTCAATCTTTGGATGACATGGACTGGTTTTATTCCACGGCCCGGGAGGCCTGCGGATATTTGGACGCCGATCCTGCCACCCGGCCCTGGGCGGACTGGCTCAGGCAAAGACTGGATTATTTTGAAATGGCCAGTGTTGCCATCCGGGAAGTGCCGGCCAAACCGGCCGTTCCGCTCACCAACGCGCTGTCTGCCATTCAAGCAGCTCCGGCGGCCAAACCAAGCCCTCCGTCTGCGTCGAACATTGTCGCACCGTCAACGCGCAAGGCATTCGGGCTTGTCATGCCCGGACCGCCGCCGGTCAAAGCGGCTGTGCCGCTTCAAGTGGAAAACAAACGGCACAATCTGATTCGCAGTTCAAGCCAATGGCGGAAAAAACTGGCTGGCCGGCCGGCGCCGCCGAGCGCGGTCGCGTTGATTCCGCGCCTGAAAAAAGTATTTCAAAGCGAGGGGTTGCCATCGGAACTGGTCTGGATCGCGGAAGTGGAATCATCGCTGAATCCAGCGGCGCGCAGTCCGGTCGGCGCGCTGGGACTCTTTCAGCTCATGCCGGCCACTGCCCGGCGGTTTGGTTTGCGCACCGGTTTTTTTGATGAGCGCAAAGACCCGGAAAAAAGCGCGCGCGCCGCCGCGCAGTATCTGAAGTTTCTTTACAACGCGATGGGATCCTGGCCGCTGGCCCTGGCGGCCTATAATGCCGGCGAAGGCCGGGTGGGAACATTGATTAAACGCAAAAAGCAGGCCTCCTTTGAGGGCATTGCGAATGACCTGCCCTTGGAAACCCAGATGTACGTTCCCAAGGTCATGGCCCTTGTTTCCCAGCGGGAAAACACGGCCGCTGAAAAACTGCCGGGACCCGCGGCCGCCGCAAGTTTTTATCAGATGGTGTTTGTTGGGCCGCTTTCCATCCTGGTCAACGTTGGTATTGATCCAGAAAACATCGAAATAGATGTTGTCAATTCATAAGAGAATAGTATTCTTATACCCAAAAGGAACTAGAAATATGCATCAATATACAGCCGTTGTTGAGCATTGCCCTGATACAAATCTTTACGTGGGTTATATCCCCGGTTTTTGCGGCGCACACTCGCAGGGTGAAACGCTTGATGAGCTCTCGCATAATCTGCGCGAAGTGGTGGCCATGCTGCTTGAAGATGGGGAACCTGAGCTGGAAGCTGAATTCGTAGGCACCCAGAACGTTGTGTTGGCATAGTCATGGGTAATGTTCCTGTTCTTAAACCGCGTCAAGTCACCAGAATTCTGGAAGATCTGGGCTTCCAAGAGGTGCGGCAACGCGGGTCTCATAAGCAATATCGCCATATTGATGGACGTTGCACGACGGTTCCTTTTCATCCCGGCCACGATATCTCGCCAATTCTGCTTCGCCAGATTGTCAAAGACATTAATCTGACCATGGACGAATTTCTCAGGCATCGGTAAGTTCAGCGCGGCATATCTCAGACGAAGACACGGAGATAACCCAAGAGGAGATTTTTTTCATCCCGATAGAAATCGGGATGAAAAAAACGGTAGTTGGAGGAATGCGGGGAGGCGGACAAAAACCTTCCTTCCTGCTCCAACGAAAAAGTCTTGCTTAAAATCTGTTTTACCGTTCAGGTAAAATAGATTTTAAGCAACCTCTTCTTGTGCCAACCTCTGTGCCTCTGTGATCTTCGTGGTTAGGTTGCGGGCTCTGCTCGCTTTAGTGAGGGACCGACAAATGCTTTTTTTCGACAAGGTATTTTTAAAGCCGGCCAAGGAAAATTTGCGCGGCGTGGAACTGTTTAATCTGTCCTTGATGCGGGATCTTGCTCAGGCTGGGATCAAGGCGCTGGTTCCGATCCATTATTCATGGAAAGAGATATTTTGCCGGGAATTGGGCGAGGCTGTTCCGGATTTTTGCGAGGTAGGCGGAAAAAGCTCGCTTTCCAACGGTTTGTGCGCCGTCTGGCGTTTGTGCCGCTGGCACATGCGCCGCCAAAGGCCAAAAAGAATCATTCTGGCAAATGTGGCCAACGGACTCATTCCAGCGCTATGTTTAATGCGTCTTTTATGGCCGCGCCTGGAAATAATTCTTTTTGCCCATCGCATGCCGTCAAAAAGATTCATGGCATTCCTTCCTGGGAAAAGAACGAGAATTTTGGCCGTTAACAAGATCATTGCGGCCTGTTTTCAAAAAGCCGGGTTTGTTGATGCAACGGTTTGTTTCGGCCATATTAACGCGGACAAATTTTACCCCGGCGAATCAGACGCTCAGGGCGGAGAACAAAAAAAGGTCAATTTCGGCGTGGTCGGATTTCTGGACAATGCCTGGAAGGGCGCGGATACGGCCATAGCCGCATTCCGGGCCATGCCTGCGGAAATCTCCGCCGATTGTGCGCTTCATCTTGCGTCATACCGCGTGCCGCCGTCGCTTCCGGAGCGAAATATTGCCGCCTATGGCTGGTTTCCGGGGGCTGAAATGCCGGACTGGCTGAGGCGCATGGATGTAATGATCGTGCCTTCGCGCGACGAGCATGTCATGCGCGAGACATTTTCCCTGGCCATGATTGAAGGAATGTTGACCGGTCTGCCGGTTATTGCCTCCAATTTGCCGATCTTGAAGGAAAAACTTGAGGCGGGCGGGGGTTATGTCTTCAATGATGTCGGGGATCTGGCCAGGCTGATGGCCTTGCTGGCGGCCAATCCGGAACTGCGCCGCCAACTGGGCGCGCAAGCCCGCAGCATTGCGCTTGAACGTTATGTCTGGAACACGAAACTTTTTATCAGCCGCTATCTTGAGTAAGCTAAATGCTTCATTATGTTTTTGACAATTCTCCATATTTTCCATAGTTTTTACCGCAGTTGATTTTTTCGAAGGAATGGACGGTCCGGTAGCTCAGCTGGTAGAGCACGGCACTTTTAATGCTGGGGTCGCGAGTTCGATTCTCGCCCGGATCACCATTTAACTGACTTGAAGAGGGGCTCCGTCTTGTCCGCTGCAGTTTGCTTGCAAACGCAGACGGAATACCGGAGCCTTTTCCGTATAGGGCCCTTGCATTATTGCGCATGAATCTTTTTAAAAAAGCGCGGAAAAAAATTGAAGTGTATCTGGCTTATCTTGGGCTTGCGGTTCTGCCCCGGCTGCCGCGTAAAATAATCCTTGCCCTGGCCGGCGTTGCGGGCCAGGGCGCTTTTTTGCTGGCGCGCGGTCAGCGCCAAATTACCATGGCCAATCTGGAGGTTGCCTTTGGGCGGAGCAAGACGGCTGCCGAAAAAAAGCAAATTGCCGTTCGTTCGTTTCAGATCATGGCCCTGGTTTTGCTTGATTTTTTCTGGTTTGCCCGCCATACGCGCGAACGCGTCAGGAAATACGTGATCATGGACGAATCGGTGCCGAAATATTTTCCGCCGCCGCCGGCCGTGGTGGTCACGGCCCATTTCGGCAACTGGGAGCTGATGTCGCGCGCTTTCACGGCGCACGGCTATTTGCATGTTGCGATTGTGGCGCCCCTGGCCAATCCGGAAGTGGATATATTGTTCAACAATTTCCGGGCCGCCGGTGATGCCGAAGTCGTGCCGATGCATGGGGCCGTGCGCGGAGCATTGCGCGCCATTCAGAAAAAGCTGCTCGTGGCCATATTGCTTGACCAGAACACGAAGCCGGAAGACGGCGGTATTTTTGTGGATTTTTTCGGATTGCCGTGTCCGATGTCAACCATTGCGGCCGTTCTGGCGGAAAGGAAAAGCGTTCCGATCATTCCTGTTTTCTGCCGGGCGCAGGGCGACGGTTATTACATGTTTTATGCCCTTGAACAGTTCAAAAATCTGCCGGCCGCCGGCAGCGCCGACTTTGTCAATCAGGCAACGCGGCAGATTGCCGCGACATTTCAGCGGGAAATAGAAAAACACCCGGAACAATGGGTGTGGATGTATAAAAGGTGGAAACATGTCAAACACGGTTGGTCTGCCGGCGCTTATCCCTATTATGCCAAACCGTTAAAAAGAACGTGAAGCGGGACGCGTCTGTCCGCAATGTTTCGTGCTAATCAGAAGAACCGCAGATGAGTGGTTTCAAAATAATCCGGAAAAAAATAGAGTTTTGGTTGATTAAGCTGGGATTGGTTGTTTTGCCAAGCCTGCCGCGCGGTTTTATTGTCCGGCTGGCGCGTCTGGCGGGCTTTTTGGGTTTCTTCCTGGCGCGCGGCCAGCGCCGAATTACCATGGCCAATCTGGATGTTGCCTTCGGGCAAAGCAAGACGGCTGCCGAAAAAAGAAGAATTGCCATGAGGGCCTTTCAGAATATAGCCCTGGTCTTTCTTGATTATTTCTGGTTTGCCCGACACAGCAATGAAAGGGTCAGGAAATATGTCATGCTTGACCAGTCGGTAAAAAAATATTTTCCGCCCCCGCCGGCGGTGGTTGTAACCGCCCATTTTGGCAGCTGGGAACTGCTGTCACGGGCGATGGCCACATACGGGTATCCGCATACGGCGGTTTCCGCGTTCCTGTCAAATCCGGACACAAGCAGGATCATTGAAGATTACCGGGCGGTTGCAAACGTGGAAATGATTCAGATGCGCGGCGCCGTACGGGGGCTCCTGCGTTCTTTGCGCAAGGGGAAATACATCGCGCTTGTAATGGACCAGAATACAAAACCCGCGGATGGCGGCATTTTCGTGGAATTTTTCGGCCTGCCGGTCCCGATGTCAACAAGCGCGGCCGCTATCGCGGAACGCGTGAATGTGCCGATCACGCCGATTTTTTGTCTGGTGCGAGGGGATGATACATACCAGGTATACGCGCTTCCGCCGGTCCGGGAGGTTAATGCTGCGGTCGGTCCCGACTCCGTCCGTGATTTGACCGAGAAGATTGCCGCGATGTTCCAGCAGGAAATTGCAAGGCAACCGGAACAGTGGATGTGGATGTACAAGAGATGGAAGCATATTAAGCCTGATTGGCCGGCCGGAGCTTATCCCTGGTATGCAAAGCCGCCCAAAAGAGCGTGAAGCGGGATGCGTGTCGTACCTGAGGCAGATCCGCTTGTGGCGGAAAGCGTTTTTCGCAAAATAACGCGATACGCTTCACGCTTGACGAGGAACGCGCTTTATGTTGCGCTTTTGCCGAAAAACGTTATATTTACATGGTAAAAATATTACTCGTGTAAGAATGAATCGTGGTCGCGGTCATTAAAAATGGATAAAAAAGAACAAAAAATCAGCGTGGAAGCGGAGCGTATTTCCCAGCTTTCGTGCGTAGGATGCCGGAAGATACTCGATGTTTCGCATCTACAGCCGTTTATTAAGATCAAGTGTCCGGACTGCGGGACGGAACAGATTGTGCCCGCCAAGTTCGGCTCTTTTCTGCTGGTGAAGCAGCTTGGCGCGGGCGGCATGGGAGTTATCTACCGGGCCATTGACCGTGAGCTTGGGAGACAGGTGGCGATAAAGGTGATGAAAAAGTCCCTGGGCGACAACGCCGAATTTGTCAGTTCTTTTAAGCATGAGGCCCAGGCCGCGGCGGCCTTGAACCACCGCAACGTCGCACAGATTTATTCCTTCGGACAATACAATGGCCAGCCTTATATTGTTATGGAGCTGGTGGCCGGCGGCGCGCTGGATGATTTGATCGAATCCGGAAAGCCCCTGGATGAAATCAGGGCGCTTGAAATCCACCTTGAAGTCGCGGAGGGACTCATGGCCGCCAGCGACGTGGGCCTGGTGCACGGAGACGTCAAGCCGGCCAATGTTTTGTTCGGGAAGAACAACGAGGCCAAGGTCGTGGACTTCGGTCTGGCAAGCTATATCAGCGAACACCAGAAATCCGACGGCGGTCCGGTCTGGGGCACGCCTTATTACATCGCTCCTGAAAAGGCGCGCGGCAGAAAAGTGGATTTCCGTTCGGACATTTACAGCTTGGGAGCCACTTTATTCCATGTCTTGACCGGCAAGCCGCCTTTTGACGGCCCCACCTCCAACGACGTGGTCATGGCGCGGCTGAACAAACCGGCGCCGAGTATTCTGGATTACAATCCGAACGTTCACCAGGAAACCGCGCAGATGGTCATGCGGATGCTTGAGACCGATCCGGCCATGCGCTATCCCTCTTATCAGGCCCTGTTGATCGATATGCGCAACGCCCTCCTGGCGGCCAGAAGACCGCCCGCCAAGCAGTTGCATATTCCGGTCAACATAACCCCCCTGAAAGACACCGAGAGGAAGTTGAATTTTCTGATCAGGAAACTGAACTGGAAGATATGGGTCGCCGCGGCCGCCGTCGTGGTCCTGATCGCCGCGGCCGTAACCGGCGGGATCTTTTATAACAAAAAGCAGAAACGACTGAGCCAGGAAGCCGCAACGCGCCGGTTGTTCGAGGAGTCCCGCAAAAACGGCCAGGAAACCTGGGGACGCATCGTAAATCTGTCGGCCCTGGTCCTGCAGGCGGGAACCAACCTGGCGCCGAACATGGCCAAAGCCGACAAGGTCGCCGGCGTCGTTACCCAGGCCGACGACGAACTGACCTTGTTGTTCGACGAGACGGACAAGGCCAGGGAGGCGCTCAATGAATCGGACGACCTTCAGGCTGAGGCCGTGATCCTGATCCAGAGCCTGGATGCCGCCAAGGACGCGCAGAGCGCCCAGCTTTTAAGCGGCCGGATCGAAGACATATTCAACAAGCTGGTCGCCATCCATGCCTCGCTGCAACAATCCGACGAAGTGATCAAAATGCTCGCCGGCGAGGCGGACGCCCTGCAGAGGAAAGTGCAGGCGGAAATAAGCCGGAAAAAAGCCGCGGAGGAAAAACTAAAGGCGGCCAGGCGCAAGGCCGAGGCCGAGCAGAAGGAGGCTAAAAAGAAGGCCGAGCTGCTGCAAAAGATGCGGCCGACCATCATACAACAGGAGTTTGACGCGGTTGAAAAATGCCGGGGGGACAACGCGCCCCTGATTGCGAAGCGGAGATTTCGCGAAGCGGCCGCTTCCTTCGCGGCGGCCGGGCAGAAGGCGACTCTCCCGGAAACGCGCGGCGCATATACGAACACGATGGAAATATACACCGAAATCGCAAAGCTGAAAGACTGGCTTGTCGGTTCGATCAGCGCCGCGCCGGCCAGAAAATGCTGGCCTTTGGGCAGCGACCGCAAAGACGTGGTCAAGGCGGATGACGAACGCGGTCTGACCATATCCCTGGGGCCGGCCGGTTCAATCAAGGTACAATGGGAATCGGTGACCATCCCGCAAATATTGGCGATAGCCGACTATTATGTGAAAACGGGGAATTTTTCAGACGCGCAGCGCGCAGAAATTTTGAAACAGGAAGCCCTGCTTTGCTACGAAAGCGGCGCGTTTAAATACGCCGAATCGTACGGCAATGCGGCCGTCAAGGCCAATTCCGCGCTGCAGGCCGATTTTGACCGGCTGATGCCGGGCATGATTTTTGGAGAATAATTATGAACACGTTGGAAGAGGGGGCAATTCTGCGGCTGGATTTTCAGAAACTGGCCAAGATGGCCGGCTCAGGCGTTTTGCCGGTTGCGGTGCAGAACATTGACACGGGCGAGGTCATTTTGCTGGCCTATACCAATCAGACGGCGTTTGAACTGGCTTTGGCCAGCCGCAGCCTGATCCTTTGGAGCACGTCCCGCAACGAATTGTGGGAAAAAGGCAAAACTTCCGGGGAAACCTTTGATCTTGTCGAAGCCTATGTCAATTGCGAGCAGAATTCACTCCTTTACCGCGTGCGCCCCAGGCGCGGCGGAATCTGCCACACCAGAAACAGAGAGGGAAAACCGCGCAACTGTTTTTACCGGCGCATCAATCTCGATACGCGTGCGCTGGAAAATGTGGACCCGTGACATAAACAACCATTGATAAGAAATCAAAATTTTCTTGATTTTTTAGCATTTAGCCTTCAGTCTTTTCCGCCACAAGCGGATCCGCTAAAGGCGGAAGCATTTCAACGGAAGGACACTGGACGTTTTTAAGTAAAACTTAAAGGATAGAACAAATACAATGAGGGAAGACAATGTTTTCAGCATCTGATTTGCGCAAGGGCCTGCGCGTGGAAATCGAAGGCGCCCCTTACATCATCACCGAGTTTAACTTCGTGAAGCCGGGCAAGGGGGCTTCAATTTATAATTGCAAGATGAAGAACCTGATCACAGGGAGCACCCTCAACAGGAGCTACCGGTCCAACGACAAATTGGACGAACCTAAACTGGAAGAGCGCACCATGCGTTATTCCTACCAGGAAGGCGATAATTACGTTTTTATGGATAAAAACTTCGAGCAGATAAACGTCAGCGCCGAAGTGTTGGGCGACAACCGTTTCTTCCTGGTCGAGGAAATCGAAGTGGAAATCCTGATTCACAATGGCCGGCCGATCGGCGTGGACCTGCCCACTTTTGTGGAAAAGGAAATCAAGGAAACCGAACCCGGCTTCCGCGGCAACACGGCCACCAACGTCACCAAGCCGGCCAAGATCGAAGGCGGTTATGAAATTCAGGTTCCCTTGTTCATCAATCAGGGCGATGTCGTCAAGATCGACACGCGCACCGGCGGTTACGCCGACCGCGTACGCGTGGCTAAAGGCTCATGAGTCTCGCCGGTCTTAAACCCGTTCTTGAACTGCGGGACCGTTTACTTTCAGCGACCCGACTCTTTTTCCACGAACGAAAATACCTTGAAGTGGAAACCCCCGTCATGGTGCGCACTCCGGCCCTGGAGCAGCATATCGACGCGTTTCAGGCTGGTGGCGGCTATTTGAGGACTTCCCCGGAACTGCACATGAAGCGCCTTTTGGCTGCCGGTTATGAGCGGATTTTCCAAATTGGTCCATGCTTTCGCGCTGGCGAGCGCGGCCGCCTGCATAATCCCGAATTCACCATGCTGGAATGGTATTGCGCCGGCGCGGATTACATGGATATTCTTATCGAGACAGAAGCGCTTTTGAAATATGTTGCCCAAGCATGCCTTGGCAGACTTTCTTTTGAAAGGAACGCTCAAACCATTGATCTTGGCGGAGAATGGAAAATATTTTCCGTGGGGGGGCTTTTTAAAAAATACGCCGGCTGGAATCCCCTGGAAAATTTCGATGAGCGCCGTTTTGACGATGACTTGGTCAGTTGCATTGAGCCGCATTTGCCGGAAGATTTTCCCGTGGTTTTGAAGGATTATCCGGCCCAGGCGGCGGCCCTGGCGCGGCTTAAAGCAGGGGATAAACACGTGGCGGAACGCTGGGAGCTTTACCTTGGCGGAATTGAAATTGCCAATGCCTTCAGCGAATTAACCGACGCGGCCGAGCAACGGAAAAGATTCGAGGACTGCGCCCGCCGACGGGCTTTGTGCGGGTCAGAGGCATACGAATTGGACGAAGACTTCCTCTCCGCGCTCGAATGCGGCATGCCTCAGTCGGCCGGTATCGCCCTCGGCCTTGACCGGCTGGTCATGCTTTTTGCCGGCGCCAGCTCGCTGGACGATGTGCTTCCGTTCCGATGAATTGGGGTTCCGTGATTGCTTCGATTACCGAAGAGACGGTTTATAAGCACTTGCGTTTTATAGACGTAATCGAACGGGAACTGCGCGGACTCCCGGAAACCGCCCGGCATTTCGGCGTCGACACCGTTATGATGATTACAATGAACGACGATAAAACTTTTAATAAAAAAGGCGTCCGGGTCAATGTCGTTCCGGCCTGGAAATGGCTGATTGATATGAGTTGAAGGCAAAATGTTGCCGTGTTTGCCGACAGCAATTCTATTCCTGGCGCTGCGTCAGGGGCTCATGATCTGTTGTTTCTTGAAAACGCCCGGACTTATGCCTGTAATCTTTCGGAATTGACGGGTGAAAGACTGAAACGGCTAAAAAGTATCGAGGAACTGTCTGGGGGTCAGAACATCAATGTCTCGATAGGGGTGGAGATCAAGTAAATCTCTATCGCCAGTGACTATGCATGCGGCCTGAATCTCAAGAGCGAGCGCAAGATATTTATTGTCTTTTGGATCGCGGCAATCGGTAACAGTCACTGTTACCTGCGCTACATGAGCTTCACGAAGAAACGTTGCCAGGAAGTGAATGCGTTCATCTTTGTGAATATACTTTTCAAGATGTGGACGGCGCAATACATCGTCTAATTCGTTGATGATTGGCTCGGATACAATAATCCGGCCGTATGCAAAGGCTTTGTCAAAAGCGCGACGAGGAATGGAGTCCGGCAGTAACAACGCGCTGATGATGGCGTTGACGTCGAAAACATAGAAAGGTTTACTCAGCATCAAGGATGGCGTCCAGTTTGCCGACCGTGAGCCCTCGTATCTTTGCCTTGGCGCCGAGCTGATCCATAAGCTTTCTTAGCGGCACGGGGGCCGCCTTATATTCCCGCAACAACACGCTCCATAGAACGCAGAGCTTATTGCGGTCCTCGGTCGGCGCCTTCGTGAAAATGCTGGCCGTGTCAGCATCCAATTTCACATTGATCGTGGCTGTGGTCATAACAAATCTCCTCCTCCTATTTTATGCACCAATGCGGCGTTTAGCCGCAACCAAATTGTTGCAGGCCCGCATAGCATGCGGGCGCTAAGAACCGCCATGCTATGGCGGTCTACAGTTTCTCGTTTTTTATCGCGGTACTGAATGTTTAAAGCACTATACGTTATTATTGATTGGAATGGAAGTAGAATTATTGAAAAAGCTTCAAAACGAAAATATCCCGCCTCCGATGTTCGTCAATTTTATTTCCAGCCTTGCGTCATTCGCGCATGACTTGTTGTTTCTTGAAAACGCCCGGACTTATGCCTGTAATCTTTCGGAATTGACGGGAGAAATAATTGCTGTCCGAAAATCCGACCTGCAGGGCGATTTCCGTGATGTTGAGGTCCGAACGGGCTAGGAGGAGCGAGGAGGCTTTCCTGATGCGGAGATTGACAAGATAACTGATTGGAGAGGTGTTCGTCATTTTCTTGAATATCCTTTGAAACGTGCTTCTTGACATGTGCGCGAGTAGTGCCAGTTGATCCAGGGTAATATCCTCATTATAGTGCGTTTCGATAAAATCCAGCGTCTGTTCAATACGCGACAAGAGCAGGGGTGGCGTGTTGATATGTTCGCGGGCTCTGGCGATAATGCCGATTGCCTGGATAAACAGACCGGCGGCCATATCTTTATAGCCCGGCCGTTTTGCTTCTATCTCCGAAATGAAACCGGTCAGCAAGCCGACAAGCGTGGCGAATCTGGCGGCCGAAACGTTCAGCGGGTCATGTTTCTTGGCGAACAGTCTTTGGTATCCATTTGATTTCGGAAGATCAAAGGCTGTCTTTTCAAATTCCACCGGATCGAAAAACATATTGATGATTTCCATATTTTCGGTATTAAGATAGGCATGCCTTTGATGCGGAGGGATTATCAGTATATCTTCCCTGGTTATCGTGTGTTTTTTGCCGTATATCTGGTGTTCGGCTTGACCGCTTAATACGAGCGCAATCTCAAAAAAGTCGTGATCATGGCAGATATGCTGAGGCTGAGGGTAACGCATGGCGAAGAAAGGCAGGCCGCTTATGTCGAAATACCGGCGGCCGGCATAATGGATGGGCATTCTGGACATATCTGACCAGAAAATGCTAATTTTTGAGCGGATAGTCAAGGTTTTTTGGAATGAAGTGTGATTATATATTTACGGAATTTAAGAGTAATATTACATTGGGAAAACGGAGACAAAGATGAGCATTATCAGGATAGGCCGGAAAGAGTATCGTAACAAGGTGTTGGCATGCTGGTTGGGCAAGAATATTGGCGGCACATTGGGCGCGCCCTGGGAATGCCGTCGGCATACGCATGCCTTTTCGTTTTATGAGCCGGTGCCGACCAGGCCGTTGCCGAATGACGATCTTGATCTTCAATTGGTTTGGTTGAAAATGCTGGAAGAAGAGGGAGTGGATCCTGCGATAAGGGTTTTCGCCGACTATTGGAGCCGGTATGCCGGAAGGTATCCCTGGAATGAATACGGATTTTTTATGCGCAATTTTGAGCGCGGACTCAGGCCACCGATAGCAGGATGCTTTGAAAATTATTATATTGACGAGATGGGCTCTCCGATCAGGAGCGAAATATGGGCCTGCCTGCACCCGGGCGATCCCGACTCTGCGGCGCGGATGGCCTGGAAGGATTCCTGTATTGACCACAGCGGCGGGGAGGGCATGTATGGCGAGATGTTCTGGGCGGCGGTTGAAGCGGCCGCTTTTGTCGAAAGAGATTTGCGCGTTTTGATCAGGATCGGGTTGAACATGATACCGTGCTCAAGCCACGTGGCGCGCGCAATTCGGGAAGCGGTCTGGTGTTATGAGAATGGTGTTTCATGGGGTGAGGCTCGTGAAAAAATTAGCACTATTTTCGGCGGCGTCCAGCCGTGTAACGCGGTCCCGAACCATGGATTTGAGATCATCGGATTGCTCTATGGAAAGGACTTTGGCGATTGTCTTTGCAAGGCGGTCAATTGCGGCTATGATACGGATTGCACCGGCGCCACGCTGGGGAGCCTGCTGGGTATCATCGGCGGCACGGTGGCCATCCCTGAGCGATGGTTGAAACCGGTTGGGGAAGAGATAATTTTGCACAAATTAACCCGCCCTTGCGATGAACCGAAAAATGTCAGAGAGTTGACTGAAAGAGTGGTGCGGCTGGCGGAAAAAGCCATAGCGGGAAACGACAATGTTGTGTTTGATGAGAGGACGGATTTGCCGCGCGATATATTGACAAGGCTGTTTGCCAACGAGCAGGCTGTTGGCATGTTAAGGCGTGATATTCATTCCGGCGTGGAATTGTTGGATGGACGTGAAATCTGGTTTCATTATGGCGGCGAGCCGGTGCTTTGGCCCGGAATAGGCCGCAAAGTAAGAGTGGAAATCGAAAGCGATAATGATGCGGAAGTGAATTTGAATGTGCCTGCGGGTTGGGAATGCCATAGATTGGCCGGGAATGAGTTCATGTTGTATTCCGGAAAAACCATTGCGGCACGAAACAAGGTAGAAGTTGTGCTGGGAAAAAACAGGGTGGAATTTACGATGTTAGGCCCTGATGAGGCGCGCGGCTTTGGGGCCGTAACGAATGTATCCTCCTGCAAGTGCGGCGCGCGCGTGGAAGCGTGTATGTGTTTGAAACCTTAAGTTATTAAACGGAGGAAAATTTATGAACAGGGTGAATCGGCGAATGCTTATTTGTGGTTTAAGATTATCCGTGTTTGTTTTAATGTTAAATCTTTTTTTTGTCGGAAATCTTGTGGGCCAGGCGACCGTGCATGCATCGTCTGATCGTCAGGACGCGGGGAATGAGTATGCCCTGGCCAAGGCGCGGGACGCGGCAAAGGCGGTAATCCGCATAAAGGAGAAGATCGCTGTCCTGGACGGATTGATGGAAGAGGCGGAACGGCAGGGGAAAGGCGTTGCGGACCAGAAAGTCAGCCGGACAGTTGCCGCAGTTTTTGCGGAATACATACAGAAAGACGCCGAACGTGATGTGGAATCGTATAGAAAGTGGGAAAGTCTGCTGAAAGATTCTTTCAAGATTTTGGGACAAGAGGAAACATTGCGACGCATAGATCAGTTGGGCGGTTTTGAAAGCAAAACGACGGAGGAAATTCTGGAGCGTGCAATCAAGGAATGCCGGCAGGTTCTTAATGATCCGAATGCCGGAAAGAAATCGGCGGTTTTACCGGTTGGTATGGTCATGATTAAAAGCGGTGCTTTTTATAGCGATAACAAACCGGTTTTCCTGAGAGGTATTCAGTTTGGTCCAACTACAATTGAAGGTGGTGAAAGTCAGCGGAATTTAGGGGCTAATCTTGCCGGTTGGTATATGCATCTGGGAATCAGAACCGGTGGTATTCTGCCCCCGCCGACAAATATTTTTCAAATATATAAAAATGCCGAAGCTGCGGGATTGTTGTATTCGCCACTGGTTTATCCGCAGGGGGTGGAAAAGCAAATTATTGAGAAACATTCCGATATTGTTGACGAAAAAAAGTGGTTTCGGCGCAAAACTTTTGCCGATATTGACCATCCGCAATCGGGAAGTTATATTAAAAACGTGTGTTCGAACGATGTCAGTCTTGTGGCCGGTTATTCGAATAATTTTTGTTATAATATTTTTGGCGAAGAGTATTGTAGCGGCGATTATCGCAGTAAATATACCGGCGGCCGTTATGCGGTCTGGTTGAAGGATAAATATTCGGACATCAAAGAGTTGAATGCGTTATGGGGTAGCGCTTACAAGGACTTTAACGAGGCGGCCGCGGACACCGGCCTCAAAACCAAAGGCGCGGTTTATTCCTGGTATACTTTTAACCAACATCGGTTGACAACTTTCAATCAATGGATAATTGACGGGCTCAGGCAGGGCGATCCGAAAATGGACTTATACGCCTGCTGGCCTCAGGCCGGGTCATACACAGCTCCTATGGGATGGTTGTCTCGCAAAGGCGTCAACTGGGAAGATATAATCAATCAGGAGACTGTTGTTGGTTGGGATGGAATGTTGTTGCCCGAAGAATCAGTGGAAAGCCGTTCTATTCATCCCGAACAGAGACAAAAATATAATATGTATTGGCGGGATGAATTGATTTATTATGATTTTGCCCGGTCCGTGGCGCCTGACAAGCCGATTTACGATCCGGAATGGCACTTGATTACCAGCACTGGTCATTCGTCGTCTTTGGGGATTTCTTCCGATTATATCCGTGCGGCACTGTGGCTTGATCATTTGCACGGAATGGGAGCGCATCTGCTCTGGTGGTGGGGGCGCCGGACCGGTTGCTATTTTTGGGGAGGGATAGAAAATCCGGCAGGTGTGCTGCGTTCTGGTGGTGAGGCGCCTTTTGGTGGTTTGATGACCCAGCCGCAATTATTGGAGGGTTGGGGGAGGACCGTGCTGGAACTGCAAAGATTGGCGGAATATGTGGTGTTGTTTCCGACTTTGGAGCGCCGCGTGCGCATATTCTATTCCGAACCTTCGGCAATTCAGGAGGGAGGGGATTATACGACACAGTTGAGCGAGGTATATGAAGGATTGTTCTTTCAGGATTATCCGGTGGGTTTTGTGACTGAAAAGATGATCAGAGAAGGCAAGTTGAATGAATGCTCCTTGTTGGTCATACCGGATGCGCGCTATGTGAGCGATTCCGCCGTGAAAGGCATCAGGGAGTATCAAAGACGGGGTGGCAAAACGGCGATAGTGGGCAAGAAAAGCCTGGTTTATGACGAATACGGACGCAAGCGAGAGATAGACGATATTCAAAAGAATAGCGTATATCTGGAAGGGACAATGGCCTGCGACTATGAAAAACAATTGGATCGGCTGATAGACGAGGCTGGGATTGATCGTCCGATCAGGATGAAAGGACGGGGAGGCGAGCGTGTGTCAGGGGTGGAAATGCGGGTGGCGCGGAAAGACGGGAAGAAGATAATCTCTCTGATTAATCTGAATCGGGGAGAAGTTGAGATTGAATTTCAGAAACGGGATGTCGGCTGGCGTATATGGGACAGACTGTTTCCACGGCGTGTAAATGACTTGATTACCGGGAAAACGGTTGAATTGGGCAGGCCGATTTCTTTGTTACCGCGTAAAATCATGTTGTTGGAGGTGGACTGAAATGAAAGTATATTACGTTTTATTGATGGTTCTGGTTGCGTTGGTTCAGGGATATTCCGGGGAGATGAAATTATCTAAGCCCCTGAATGTGGCGCCGCTTAAGATCGACGGTAAGCCCGGCAAGCCGGTGTGGGAGAAGGCGGAAAGAGTCCGATTTTCATTGCTTGAGGCGGATGACAAGCCGGCAAAACAACCGACGGTGTTTTCCATTGCTCATGACGGCACGAACTTGTACTTCTGGATTGAGTGTTATGAATCGCGGATAAATTATTTAAAGGCCGATCATTTTGAGAAGGACAGCGATGTCTGGAAAGACGATTGTGTGGAAATATTCATTACCCCGAAACTCGGTCAGCGCCCCTATTATCAGTTTGTAATGAATTGCAAAGGGGTTGGAATGGATGGTAAAGAATTTAATCGGGGATGGAATGGCGTCTGGACGGGGAAGACCTCGGTTGGTTCAAACGCTTGGTATGCGGAGATAGCCATACCGCTGGCGACCTTGAAAGCGACTGTCGGTACGAATACTATCATGGGGTTAAATGTTTGCAGGGAAAGATATGCCGGGGAAGCGGAGTTCAGTTCCTGGTCAATTATGGAAGGCGCATTTCATAATCCGGAAAGGTTCGGGGCGCTGGTTTTTGGCGACGATACCGAGGGATGGCGTAATGATATGTTTGACAATTGGTTCCGGCGGAGGACGGAGGTGATTTCGGAAGAGATGAAAAAGATGGAACCGAAGGTTGCGGGCAGTATGAACAAACAGGCGAAACTGGATTATGAACACATGCGGAATGTCTTGAATGAGATCAACATGCTGTTGGACGAAGAACGGGCTAATCGGAAACTTTCTTTTGACCAATTATTCAATATGGCCGGGAAAATTGCCAGGTTGTTGGATGAGTACGAACACGTGAATAAATGTTTGGTTATTCAGCTTGAACGGTCGACCTCCGCGGTAATTAAAATATAAGAACTGGTAATGACTCCTAGGGAAAATCTTTATCGGGCCTTGACGGGCAAAAGTCCGGAATGGATTCCGGCGTGCGTGCATATCGCCAATGCCAACAACCTGCCGGGATTCCTTCCGAAAAGATTGCTCTCGCAAGCTAATTTAGACCGACTCGCGATAAGCGAATTTGTCGGTGGAGATATTTTATACGAAACTAATGCCGTAAATTGCGTGTTGGGCGGCAACGTCAAAACGGATGGCCGTACGGAGGGAGATATCCGTAGGGAGGCAATCATAACCCCTGTCGGCGTTCTTGAGCAAGTGACGCAATTTTGTCGGGTAGCCACTCCGCAATATGACAATCTTCCCGCAGGCTATGCTTTGCCCTGGCCAATCGTCACGAGCACGAAAATTGAGCATTACGTGAAATCTGTCAAAGATTATGGTATTCTCCGCCGATATTTTCAGGCGCAGACATTTGAAGTCAATCAAGCGCATATCGCGCAAGAACAGAATCGTTTGGGGGATAAAGGGCTTTTGGTCTTGGGCGGTGGGCCATCGAGTCCTCTTTATGGTCTGATTCAAAATTTTACGGGAATTGAACGTTTTAGTTATGATCTGGCCGATGTGCCCGACCAGATTGAAAAAACCATGGCGGTGATGAAAGAGGCGGCGTGTCGTTGGTATGCGCGGGCAGTCCAGACCACGTGCGATGCCATCCGTTGCACAGAAGACCTGGACACAAAACTCATCTCGCCCGAAATGTTCCGGCAATATGCAGTGCCCGCGTTGCGGGAATATGCCAGAATATGTCATGAACACGGCAAGTTGTTTATACTCCACATGTGCGGACACGTCCGCGACCTGCTTTCGGACGTTCGCAAGGTCGGAGCGGATGCCTTGCATTGCCTGTCCCTTCCGCCGATGGGCAATACGCCGCTTTCATTTGCGAGGGAAACTCTTGCCCCCCGTGCGTCCGCCATGATCCGTTTTGATGCGCGGGTTCTGTTAAAGGGCAATTCCGAAGAAATCAGCAACGCGATTTCCGGGATAATAGATGAGGCGAACGACTGGCGCGGATTTGTGGCGCTTATTCCGTGCGGCCGGGCGTCACTCATGGCTGTCCGGCATGCGATAAACGAGGTTCATCGGTTGGGCCGATGGATATAAAATTTGGTTGATTGAGACTTGGGAGCGACATAAATGAGCTTTATATTCATATCCGAAGAGTTTGCGGCGCTGATTAAGAATAATTTAAAAGAAGGCAGTGGATATTGGGGCAGGGTAAAAAACGAGTTGAAAATTAAAGCGGAAGAGGCAATGCGTTCAGGACCTTGGAGTGTGACTTTTGATAAAAGCCCGGCCGCCAGCGGCGATGTCCATGATTATTACAGTGAAGGCGGGTATTGGTGGCCTGATCCGAAAAATCCGGATGGGCCTTATATTCGAAGAGATGGGGAATATAATCCGGATAGGTTTACCAGTCATCATGAGGCGATGCGGAAGCTGTGCATGGCGGTGTTTTATTTGAGTAGCGCCGGGTACTATTTTGACGAAAGGACATATCTTGACAGGGCCGTATATCTTCTGAAAGTATGGTTTGTTGATAATGCCACGAAAATGAACCCGCATCTGGAATATGGGCAGGCCATAAAAGGTGTATGTGAAGGCCGCGGAATCGGGATAATAGACACGAACGCGTTATTGCTTGCGGTTCACGCCATGGGGTTTATAAGTGAGCATCGGGAATATGACGGTGAAATCAAGCAATTCAAGGAATGGTTCAAAGTCTATCTGCATTGGCTGACTTCAAGCAAAAAGGGGATTGACGAAAAAAACGAGTTAAACAATCATGGCAGTTGGTGGAGCGCGCAGGCGGCCGCTTATGCCGTGTTTGTCGGGAACGATAATATTTTTCGGGATTGCTGTGATATTTATAAGGAAAAAATAATTCCCGGCATGGACACGGACGGAAGTTTTAGGCATGAAATCAGAAGAACCAAGGCGATGCAATATTCATTGTTCAACCTGGATGCTTGTGCCGTTGTGTGCGAAATAGCCTATAATAAGGGACTGGACTTGTGGCATTATTATAATACAGTGGAGGGGAAAAGCATTGAGCTTGCGACAAGATTTATGATGCCTTACCTAAACAACCCATTTTTATGGCCTTATAAACAAATAGATGGCGAAGTGCCGGACGAGAATTATTGTTTTCAAATGGCGGCAATAAGGCTGGGGATGAAAGATTGCGTAAGAATTAACAATAAAAGAGCGGCGGATAAATATTTAATAAGAGACCAGAAGCCATTGGGGCCTTTGATTCTGCTCCGATCATAAGTCAACGGGATACGAAAATGGGACTTTAAAATTACCTCGACTTAAAATTGACCGTTCAGTACTGTTTTCAACAGTTAAACGACAGACTCGGTCAATCTACTAGTTACAAACAAGTTTTGTGGAGGTTTGCGTGTCATTTTGGAACACCATAAAGATGGGACGGGAACAGTCTGGACGGATGTTATCTGGAGCAGTGAAGTTAATGATTATATTGACGACATGGGATTTGGGATATGCCTCGACAAATTATGTGTGGACGAACAGTCCTTACGAAGGGGCTCCGTATAATGCCTGGACAAATGCCGCCCATGTCCTGCAAACGGCGGTGGATGCGGCGAGTGCGGGCGATACCGTATTGGTGACGAACGGGTTATATAATACCGGTGGGAGGGTAACACCTGGGTATGCCCTGACTAATCGCGTCTGTATCACCAACGCTATTATGTTACGCAGTGTCAACGGTCCGGCGGTGACTTTCATTAAAGGACAGGAAGCTGTTGGCGGGGGGCATGGGAATGGAGCAGTTCGTTGCGTGTATCTGAACAGTAATGCATCTCTGATCGGATTTACGTTAACAAATGGATATAATATGACAAGCGGCGATAACTATTATGACAAAGGTGGTGGAGGCATCATGCTTTTTGCAGGTACAACTGTCAGCAACTGCACATTTTCCAGGAATTATGGCTACAGTCGGGCTGGTGGCGCGCTATTTTATAGTGGTGGTACTGCAAACAACTGTATTTTTGATGGGAATGTAGCTAATCGGGGTGGGGCTGCGGAACTATACACTGGCGGCACAATGAATAACTGTATATTATCAAATAATGTAGCAATTACATCTTTTGGTGGCGGAGTTCGGTTCGTAGGCGCTGGCACGTTGAACAACTGTTTGATAGTATCAAATAGTGCAGTTGGTGGCGGCGGAGTAAGTTTTGAAAGTGGCGGCACGATTAAGAGTTGCACATTATTCGGAAATATGGCTACTTCCCGTGGTGGAGGTATACTTTTTTACAACGGCTGTGGTGTGCTAAACAACTGTATCATTTGGGGCAACGTTCATGATTCTTCAAGCAACATTTACATGGAGGCGGGGGCGACCGGGAACGTCAATTACACATGTTCGGGGCCAGCACAATTAAATTTAGGGTTGGGGAATATAGGTTCAGACCCGCAGTTCGTTGGTTTGGCCATTGGGAATTATCGTTTGGCGGCAAACTCGTCCTGCGTCAACACCGGTACAAACGAGAGTTGGATGATAAATGCTGTTGATTTGGACGACCGAATGCGTGTTCGCTACGGGACTGTGGACATGGGGTGCTATGAAACGATCTACGAAGGTAGCATTTATAGGTTTGGTCTTTAATCCTCGGATCGTAATTTTTGGGTTTGCTCATGCCTCAAAATTTTATTTCAAATATGAAAAAAAGCTGGTTCACGAAAAACAAGCATTTGTTCCAATGGTAGGCCACGTGGACAAATATTTTGGGGGTAACATATGGCGGATATTGAAAGATTTATTGCCTGCATGGAATACAAACCGGCTGACCGGCGGCCGAATCATGAATTGGGTGTTTGGGGACAGACCCGCGCCCGTTGGGAACATGAGAGCCGGACTGCCGTTGCTGGATTTCACTGGAACTGGTTTGAGGGCGAAGCGGCCTTAGGGATGGATCATAGGGAATTCATCCCGGTCAATTATGGATTTATTCCGCCGTTTGAGCGGAAGGTCATTGAGCAAACAGAGGAATATGTCGTTGCCAGGGATGGAAAGGGAATCGTGACCAAGGCGTTCAGGGAAGGGATGATGTATGGAACAAGTATAACAATGGACCAGTATTTGGAGTTTCCGGTATCAGTCCCCGGCGATTTTGCCGCTGTTAAAGCGCGTCTGCAAGCCGCCGTTTCGGAGCGTTATCCGGCTGATTTGGATACGCAAATTGCGCGATGGAAAACGAGGGATTATCCTTTGATATTGGGTGCAAATTGCGCGGCCAACGGTTTTTACTGGCGCGCGCGCGAATTTATGGGGACTGAGAATTTATCATATGCATGGTATGATTATCCGGATTTGATGCATGAAATGATGGAATTCTTTGCGGACTTTATCATGGAAACAAGCCGTCCGGTTTTGGAGAAAATTTCAGTGGATTATTTTGTGCTGAACGAGGATATGTCCATGAAGGGCGGTCCGCTCTTGAGTCCGGAGACGTTCCGTATTTTTGTTTATCCGCATCTGAAAAGACTGGTGGATTTTTTCAGAAGTTATGAAACAAAATATGTCGTCGTGGATTCGGACGGCGACCCGACCATGCTAATTCCATTATTGCTCGATGCGGGGGTGGACACGATCTGGCCGATTGAAAGGGCCTCGGAAGTGAGTCCCATGGCGTGGCGTCGTAAATTCGGGAAGAGGTTGAGATTGTGGGGCGGGGTGGATAAGCGCGTACTTGCAAAGGGAAAAGACGCTATCCGTTCTCATTTGAGGGAATTTATCCCGTTGATTGAAGAAGGCGGTTTCATTCCCACCGTTGATCATACTGTGCCGCCGGATATATCCTGGGACAATTTCAGGTATTATATGGATTATAAATTGAAGCTTTTACGGGGATCGTTTGGAGAAATTTGATCATCACGGATATCGTAAAAATGAGATCGAGAATCGCAATTTTGGAGTTGTAATTAAACATGAGCATTTCGTTGTGTTTCAGCACCCTGGGATGCGCCGACTGGTCATGGAGCCGGATTCTTGACGGTGCGGCGCAGTGGGGGTATGACGGGATTGAATTGCGATCTGTCAACAATATGCGAGACTTGGCAAATTGCCCTGAATTTAGTCCGGAACGGATCAATGCTTCGCTGGCCGACGTGCAAGGTCGGGGACTAAGAATTGCGTGTATCGGCTCGGATGTGCGTCTTACAAATACCGCCCCGGAGAATCTGGCGCACGGGAAACGTTACATTGAAATTGCCCAGGGACTTGAGTCACCGTTCGTTCGGGTGTTCGGCGGGCATGTGCCGGTTTCATTGAACATCGGGGAAGCCATCGGCCGGGCCGCGGAAAAGTGGCATATGCTGGCGGATTATGCCGAAAGCCGCGGCGTCATGGTTCTCCTTGAAACTCATGACGCCTTCATTTCGTCGGAAAAGATCAAGGCTTTGTTTGAACTGACGAATCATTCTGCCGCCGGCGTCATATGGGATATACATCATCCCTTCCGGTTCGAGGGTGAGAACTTCGAAAATTTCTGGAAAAATATCGGTGCGCATGTCCGGCATGTTCACATAAAAGACTCCAGAAGGGATCAGGCGAAGTTTTCATATTGTCTCTGTGGAGAAGGGGATGTGCCCGTTCGAGAAACACTTTTACTTCTCAGGAGGAACAGCTGGAGCGGCTGGGCGAGCGTGGAGTGGGAACGCCCTGATATTTACCCGCCCGAAATTGTCATGCCGCAGTATCTTGCGAAACTACGAGAGTATTTTGGATGAAAACAACCGTCTTGTGCAAATAGCGGGGGAATCATTTTGTGCCAGTGATTGCTTTACTTGCGCCCCAGAAGACAGCCGCCAGGGTCTTTGCGGAATATCATCTTGAGCGGCTCGGCAAACTTGGCGTTCTGATTGATGCCCGTTTCTCGGAGAGCGTAGAGGAAGTTATCGGGCGACTGGCAGAGACGGAAATTATAATAAGCACCTGGGGAATGCCGAAAGCTGACGCAGAATTTCTCGACAAGGTCCCACAATTGCGCGCGATATTTTACGCGGCCGGATCAATTAAACAATTTGTCACACCGTTTTTATGGAAAAAAGGAGTCGTGCTTAGTTCAGCGGCGCCAGCCAATGCAATCCCCGTGGCCGAATATGTGTTTGCTGTCATGTTGCTTTCCAATAAGCAATTTTGGACTGCGTTGCGGGGGAACAGTGGCGGATTGGCTTGTGGCAACTACCGTAGAAAAGTCGGAATTATTGGGGCGAGCATGGTTGGACGCGCCTTGATCCGTCTTCTGAAAAATACTGATCTTGATATTTTACTCTATGATCCATTCATCGGAAAAGAAGAAGCAGGCAAACTTAGCGTGAAAAATATGGAATTGCCCGTACTGATGTCCGAATCGGACATTGTCAGCCTGCATGCTCCAAACCTTCCGCATCTGCGCCATATGATTAATGCGGAACTGTTGTCAATAATGAAGGATGGCGCCGTATTCGTCAATACGGCCCGTGGCGCGCTTGTGGACGAGGAGGCGCTTATTTCGCAACTTCGGGCGGGGCGTATTTCGGCCGTTCTTGATGTGACCGACCCGGAACCGCCGGCTGTTGGAAGTCCGTTGCGCACTTTGCCAAACGTCATCTACACGCCGCATATAGCTGGTTCGATGGGAGAAGAGTGCTACCGAATGGCAGATTTTGCAATAGATGAGATGGAACGATATCTGGCCAATAAGTTGCTGGTGAACGCCATCAAACAAGAATCGCTCTCCTATTTGGCATAACGACGGAATGGGGGTAAACCTAAATTTATACTTAACGGTTTCTATCTTTGCGCCGAATTTCTGCCCTCCCCCAGGATCGACCGGTTTTCCGGCATCGTGGACATGGGCGCATATGAATATCTTCCGCAGGGGTTCATGTTTTTCCGTGCCGTAAGGTCGATCTTTGCTCATAGTTTATCCGATCCGCCGGAATTGATCCAGAATTCGGGCCGTCTGGCCAACCAGATAAAGCGGCAAGGAAATCAGGGGGTATGCCACGGATTTGACGCCGTTCGCCTGCCGGAGCTGGTGCCGGACTGTGGACGCCAGCGTGAAAGTTCCCAATTCCGCCGGTTTGGGCATGTCCCAGACAAACCGCAGAATATCGATTGCAGAACTCCGAATGTCGAAATCCGGAGCTCGTTCGGCTGCGCTTCCTTAGAAATTCTGCGGTTCAGTATTCTTCTGTTCTGCGGTTTTCCTCGGCGAAGCACCGGGAAGAAGATCAATTTCACATCGGCTGAAGAAGATACGTTTCAAAACGGCGTTGACAGCCGGACTGTCTGTACCGACGGCTTGTTAAAATCGAAACGCAACTCCACTCTGGAATGTTTTTCCTGGACGAATTGCAGCAGGGAATGAAGCGTTCCGCTTTTGCCCGCCTTGACTTCAACCGGCACAATTACATCTCCGCGGGATATGACAAAATCAACCTCGGCGCTTTCGCTTAAATCGGCTAAACTAACTATTACAATCACGCTATACCCGCTACGTTGAAGCCGATGCGCTTGCGGGGAGGTGTCGGTGGATTCATCAGTTGCCGGACAGCGTCGAAAACTACCTTGAACTGCCTGTCATACTTCTTTTCAAGCTCAAGAACCTTGTGGGCCAGCTCCTCGACCGAGAGCGCCATGCGGCGCAGACGCACAAAGGCGGTTACCACGGCAATGCTCATTTGGATGGCCTGGGGGCTGTTCAACACCGTGGCGGCCATGATGGCGCCATGCTCGGTAAAGACATAGGGCTGGTACTTCTTGTGCTGGCCTCGCTTTAAGGTCGCAAATTGCGACCTTAAAGAAATCCATTCCGCATTGGTCAGTTGGAACATGAAATTTTGAGGGAAACGTTCCTTGTTGCCTCGTTTCTTATTCATGTCATCTGATCACGTCGCGGTTAAAATAGTCGGCAATTTTCTCCGGCAGGTCGGGGATTTTGACCGGTTTGGCGCCGTGGCGCAGGGAATATGCGGCTGAACAGCCGGCGGCCACGCTATAGCGCGCGGCCACAGCCGAAGTCTTGATTTTCGTTTTTCCGCGCAGGTAATTTATGAATTCCTGCACAATGCGCGGATCCGCGCCGCCGTGGCTGCCCGGGTCAGTGGGGATGAAGAATTGTTCGTCGCCGTAGGGCTGATAATAGTTCCTTTTGTTCCAGAGCCGCACCACGCATTCACCGGGCGCGTCGCCGAAATTCTCGATCCTTCCCTCCGACCCGATGATCGTGTAATTGCGCCAGCCGTCCGGCGTGTAGTGGCATTGCTGGTAGGAGGCATAAACGCCGTTGTCCAGTTGCATAAGCATCATGGACAGGTCCTCCACGTCAATAACGGGGTTCAAGCCTTTTTGCTTGAGCGGCGGCCAGTTGTTCACGCTCCAGCTTGCGTCGCCGCGCTCGTTTCTGGGATGGCGGTCCTTTATTTGATCGTACAACGTCAGGCCGCCCATGCCGGAAACAACCGAGCTGTATCCTCCGCAGAGCCAGTGCAGAATGTCGATGTCATGTGCGCCTTTTTGCAAAAGCAGGCTGGTGGCTTTTGACTGTTCAGCGTGCCAGTCCTTGAAATAAGCGTCGCACCCGTAACAGACAAAATGCCGGCACCAGCCGGCCTTGACCTCGCCGATCGCGCCCTTGCCGATCAATTCCTTCATCTTGTTGGTGAAGGCCATGTGGCGCATGTTGTGGCCGACATAGAGCTTGACCTTGTTTTTCATCGCCGTTTCCAGCATGCGGTCGCAGCCCTTGATCGTTATGGCGATCGGCTTTTCGACGTAAACCGACTTGCCCGTTTCCATGGCAGCGATGGCCTGTTCCTCGTGCAGGAAGTCGGGAGAAGTGACGAACACGGCGTCAAGATCGTCCCTGGCCACGAGTTTTTTATAGTCGTTCGTCAGGAACACGTCCGGACCGAATTTTTCCTTGAAATTTTGAAGGGCTTTTTCGCTGATGTCGCATGCGGCGGTCAAACGCACGCCATCCTTGGGCTGGTGCGCATGATGGGAGAGATGCCCCCGTCCGCCGGCGCCGATGACTCCGATCCGTATTTCCTTGTTTTTCATGTTTTTTCCTCTCTTTATTTAATTGTTTACAACACGCTGAAAAAAATAAAGTTGACCATATCATTGATAAGGCTACCATTTTGTCAAGTTACGAATTGGAGGGTTCAGATATCCCCACACCGGCTTACGCCACCCCTCCGGTGGAGGTGATTATAAACTGAAACCCAGGCAGTATATTGATCCCCTCCTGGGGAGGGGTAGGGGTGGGTCGGTTTGCCATAATATATATGATGGCTCAACGCTTATTATTGATGTTATTGCTTGTCTGTCTCTTATCGTCCGCAGGCGGAGAAGAAGTGACTTTTCTGCTGCACTGGAGCCACCAGGCCCAATTTGCCGGTTACTACGTGGCAAAGGAAAAGGGATTTTATAAAAAGCGCGGCCGGGACGTGCTCATCAGGCGGGGCGGCTATGACGTGGACATGCGCGCGTGTCTGGCCGAATCCAAGCCTGTTTTTTGCACCACGATGCTGTTCACGGCCCTGGAAAAACGCAATGAGGGCGTGCCGCTTGTTCATCTGGCGCAGGTGGTCAATCGCGCGAATTTTACGCTGGTGGCCTGGAAGAAAGACGGCATTTTCAAGCCTGAGGATTTGCAGGGGCGGCGCGTCAGCCTCTGGCTCAAGGAATACGAGGCGCCTTACGGCGGTTTCTTTAAACGTTACAACCTCCAACTGGTCAAAGAGCCGCAATTCTTCACGGTGAATTTGTTCCTGAGGCGCGGGATGGATATGCGGCACGGCGTGGATGCCTGTTCGGCCATGTATTACAACGAATATCACAAGATTCTGCAATGCGGAATTGATCCGGAGGAATTGACCGTTTTTGAAATGTGGAAATACGGTTCCGATTTTCCCGAGGACGGCATTTATTGTCTGGCTGAAACCACTGCGGCCAAGCCGGACTTGTGTCGCGATATCGCGGAAGCTTCGCTCGAAGGCTGGATTTATGCCCGGGAACATCAGGAGGAGACTCTTGACATCGTCATGGACTATGTCCGGCGCGGCCATGTGCCGACCAATCGCGCGCACATGAGATGGATGCTGGAAAAAATACTTGTTTCCATTTTCCCCGGTCCCGGCGCCGGGTGGCAATTCGGCGTGCTTTCCCGGAAAAGCTATGACAATTCCGTCAGGCTTTTGCTGGAACAGAAGCTGATCGGCAGTGCGCCGTCTTTTGAAGAATTCCACCCTTCTGCGTTCGCCTGCGGCGAAAAATCCAAAATCCAAAATCGAAAATCCGAAATCGAGAATGGGGTGCGGGTAAAAACCGCCTTGATGCCGGGAGGATATGAATAATGCTCATTAACCGCAGCATAGCGGTCCGGATGGCGGTTTTTGTCCTGGTGGGCGCAGGATGCATTCTTGGCGCGATCATCGGCTACAGTTATTTTGCCGTGCGCAGCATGCTCATGGCTGAAATGCGGTCTGAGGCGGAATACATGGCGAAATACGTGGTCAACCGTATCGAGACCGTCGGCCGGTCCGTGGAAAAAATAGTCCAGGGCATGGCGATCGACCTGGAAATGAATTCCCTTTCAACCAATGACATGTACCACCTCCTGAACCACACCGTGAGCAACAACTGCCAGATCATCTGCGGCGCCGCCATTGCCATGGAGCCGACGCGCATAGGGGTTACCAACAATTATTGCGCGCCGTATGTTTACTTAAATAACGGAAAGCTGGCCGCCAAGGACCTCGGCGGCGGTAATTATCATTATGACGTCTGGGACTGGTTCAACCTGCCGCAAAAATTGCGCAAGCCCCTTTGGTGCGAGCCGTATTTTGACGAGGGGGGCGGCAATATTCTCATGGTGACTTACTGCTATCCGGTTTTTAAAAACGACGAATTTTACGCGGTTGTCACCAGCGACGTGTCGCTCGAGTGGCTTGCCGGCGACATGAAAAAAATTTCCAGGGACATCGGCGGCTATGCCTGGCTGATCTCGGCCAACGGCACTTTCATCACCCATCCTTTCCCTGATCTTATCATGAACGAAACGCTCTTCAGCACGGCCGAAACAAATTCCGTCCCTGCCGTTCGCGAGGCCGGCCGCAAGGTGGGGCAAAGAATGATACGCGGCGAGACCGATTTTGTGCCGTTCACCAGCGTGGTCACCGGCCAGAAAGGCTGGTTGTTCTTTGCGCCGGTGCCTTCCACCGACTGGTCGCTGGGAGTGTTTTTTTCGCAGGACCATCTGATGGAATATATTTTCGATCTTAACAGGGTGAACATGATCCTGGCCGGCCTCGGGTTTGCGCTGCTTCTGCTGGTGGCGCTCGGCATCGCGCGCTCCATTACCTGGCCCTTGCGCCAGCTCGCCGGCGCCACCCGCATGCTGGCGCAGGGCGATCTGAACGGCGCTTTGCCGAAAGTCAGGGGCGAGGATGAAGTCGCGCAACTGGCTTTTGCCTTTGAACACATGCGAGGCGATTTGAAAAAATACATCACTGAACTGCAAGCCGCCACCGCCGCCAGGGAGCGCATCGAAAGCGAAATGCGCATAGCCAGAGGCATCCAGATGGACCTGGTGCCCAAGACGTTTCCGGAGAGGAAGGAGTTCGAGATGGCCGGCATATTGGAACCGGCCCGTGAAATCGGCGGCGATTTTTACGATTATTTCATGCCGGATGACCGGCATATTTTTCTTTTTATCGGCGATGTTTCCGGCAAGGGCATGCCCGCCGCCCTGTTCATGGCCGTGACCAGGACTTTTTTGAAGGCTATCTGCCGCGTGGAGAGCAATCCCGCGGTCATCCTGCGCCGCCTGAACAACGGACTCGTGGAAAGCAACGAATCCAACATGTTCGTGACGCTCTTTTGCGTGTTGATCGATCTGCGGAGCGGCGAATGCAAGTACAGCAACGGCGGCCATAATCCCCCGTTTGTGGTCCGCGCCGGCGGCAACGTGACATCCCTGCCATTGACAGGCGGCTCGCCGGTCGGCATTATGACGCAGATGGACTTCGGAGAAGGGTCATTTTTGTTGAAACCCGGAGACACGCTTTTTCTTTATACCGACGGCGTCACCGAGGCCATGAACCGGGACGGCGATTTGTTCGGCGAAAACCGTGCCATCGAGGAATTGCGGAGGGAACAGGGCGCCGGCTGCGCGCAGCTCGTAAAATCGGTGCGCGAAAAAATGCGCGATTATGCCGCCGGAGCGGAACAGTCCGACGACATCACCATGCTGGCTTTCAGATTTTTCGGCAAATCATAGAACGTAGCCTTAAAAAGAAAGGAACAGGCGGTTATGCGCGATATTCGCAAGGAGTTGGTCGGGTTCGGAGTCAGGATAGCCCGGGCCGGGCTGGTGGCCGGCGCGGGCGGCAACATCAGCGCGCGCGACGGCAAAATAATCTGGATGAAGCCCAGTGGCTTTGCCATGGATGAAATGGGGCCGGGCGACTTGTGCGGACTGGATTTGGAAACCGGAATGCAGAAGGCAGGCAACAACAAGCCGACCTCTGAATTCAACATGCATCTGGCCGTTTATCGCATGCGGCCGGAAATAAACGCCGTGTTTCACACGCATTCGCCATGGGCATCCGGCGTTGTCAGTTCCGGCATCAAACTCAGGCCCATGTTCGCCGAATTTGCAGGCGTTCTCGGACGGACGACCACAATCCCCTATGTCACGCCCACCACCATTTATCTTGCCGATGCAATGGCCGGGGCGACCGAAAAGCACGATACCGTTTTCATGGTCAACCACGGCGTGCTTGCCGTGGGCTTAAATATGAAACAGGCCTATTCGCGGTGTCTTCTGGCCGAGCAGGCGGCCATTGCGTTGACGGCCGCCGCCGCGGTCGGCAAGCCGAAATTTTTAACCGCCGGGCAGCAGGCGGAGTTGAAAGAAAGGCAGAAGGAACAAAGGCACATAGGCACAAAGTAAGGCAAAAAAAAAGATGCGCATAATTTTCATGGGCTCGGCCGAATTCGCCTGTCCTTCCCTGGAATCGCTCTGTAAAGCGGACCTCGTTGACTTGGTCGGGATTGTCTGCCAGCCGGAGCGGCCAAAAGGCAGGCATTTGGAAATGGGAAAGTGCCCGGTCGATCAATATGCCTCATCGCGCAATCTGTGCGTGCTTGGACCGGAAAACATCAATACGCCGGAAAACATAAGCTCACTGCGCGCGTTGAATCCGGACCTGATTGTTGTTGTCGCTTACGGTCAGATATTGAAACGGGAAATTCTGGCTCTGCCGCCCAAAGGCTGCATTAATTTGCACGCCTCGCTGTTGCCGAAATACCGCGGGGCCGCGCCGATCCAATGGGCCATCGCCAACGGTGAAGAGGTTACCGGCGTTACCACCATGTTCATGAACGAAAAAATGGATGTCGGCGACATTATCTTGCAGGAAAAGGAAACCATTTTTTTCGACGACACCGCCTTGACGCTCGGCCGCCGCCTTTGCGCCAGGGGCTCGGGCTTGCTTTTAAAAACCATGGAACTGATTTGCCGGGATGCGGCGCCGCGCCTGAAGCAGGATGGGGCGGAGGCAACCTATGCGCCCATGCTGAAAAAGGAAGACGGCCTGCTCGAATGGAACAAATCGGCAAAAGAATTGGAGAACCGTATTCGGGCTTTTCAGCCATGGCCGATCTGCTTTTTCGTTTTAAACGGCAAGAAAGTAAATGTTCTGCGCGCAAGGGTTGAAGAAGGCGGCAACGCCCTGCCGGGAACCGTGCTTGAGGCGCGCGGCGAAGGCCCCCTGATTCAATGCGGAAAAGATTCGCTGCGCATTCTGGAACTCCAGCCCGAGGGCAAAAAACCGATGAGCGGCAAGGCCTTTTTGTGCGGGAATAAGATTACAGCCGGCGAAAGGCTTGAATCTTAAATTCGGTAAACCACCTTGCCGGCCGCAATGGTGTAAAGGACGTTCAAATCGTCGTCCAGGATCACGAGGTCGGCGTCACGACCTTCTTTTATTTCCCCCTTGTTCAGTCCCAGCATGACGGCCTGGTTGCGGGAGCAGAGGCGGCCGGCGGTCGCAAAATCCTTGCCGAAAAGTTTTACGGCGTTGCGGAAACAGTCGATCGGCGTGAGAGCGCTGCCGGCCAGTTCCATGCCGCGCTCGATCAAACGCACGCCGTGGTTCGGGCCGTTGATTCTTGCAAGTCCCCAGCCGCCTGGCAATTGGTAATCGCCGGGCGGCAGGCCTGCGCCGAGGTTGCCGTCGGTTACGAACACCAGGCCTGCGGCCGGTTTGCAGCGCAGGGCCTTTTCCACGAGTATCGGATCCACATGCGTGCCGTCCGGGATGATCTCGCAGACAACGCGGTCTTCAATGAGCAGGTAATCGACAAGGCCCGCCGGATAAACGCCCGCATCTGGATCCGTCGCTGCCGGCAAGGGAAATACGTCGAATAAATGCGTCACCAGCCTTGCGCCGGCATCAACGGCTGCGCGCGCCTGGGCAATGTTCGCGTTGGTATGGGCCAGGCTGCAGATCACGCCCTTGGCGGTCAGGTGCCTGATGCCTTCCGCCGCGCCGGACAATTCCGGGGAGAAATCCCAAATCCGGACATGTCCCCCGCTTGCATCCAGGAGCATGTCGGTCATCTTTCGGCTGACCGGCGCCAGATCGCCGGACAGTCCGGCGCCGGTATTCGCCAGATACGGCGATTCAAGGCGGAAACCGCCGACCTGCGGCGTTTGCCGCAATTGGTCCGTCTCCAGCAGATAGCGCCGCATGGCGGAGGCTGTTTTATCAGGCGGACCGAACAGGGTGGGGAGAAAGGTGGTTGCGCCGTGTTCGGCTTCCAACCTGGCATAATCATGAAGGCTGTCTGCGGAATTGCCCAGGCACGATACGCGGCCGATGCCGTGCGTGTGAATATCGATCAGGCCCGGAATCACGACGGCGCCGCCGGCATCCAGCATGTTTGCCTTCCGCTCATGCCTAGGCGCGCTGATCCTGGCAATAAGGCCTTTCTCGATAGAGATTGATGCCGTCTCCAGTTTTCCGTCGGGCAGCAGAACCCTGCCGTTTTTGACGCCGGAAATATTTTGTTTCATGAATATTCGCCACTGATTACACGGGTGACACGGATATCTTCAGCTTATAGACAGTCAATTGCTCATTTTCAGGATCAGTGTAATCCGTGAAATCCGTGGTAATTTTTTCAATCTTTATCCGGCAGCATGACCGCCTTGACGACCGGCTGCGAGCCGTCAATAATCGCCTTCATCACATCCCGGGCCCGGTCAAATCCGAAAGTGTGCGTAATCAATGTTTTTGCATTCACCTGTCCGTCTCTAAGAAGGCGATTCGCAATCGGGAAATTGCTGGCCGGTTCGGCAAAAGTTGGGCGGAGCGTGATTTTCCTGAAGATCAGGTCGTTGACGTCCAATTCCACCTTGTTCTGGCCGCCGAAATGCAGACCAAAGAACACAATGATGCCTCCAAACCTGATGATTTTCAAGGCATCATATAAAGTTTTTGGCGGCGACGTGACGATCACCCGGTCCACGCCGTTGGGGAATTTTTTCTTGATTTCATCTTCCACGCTCTGTTTCCCGATTTCGATGATCCGATCGCAACCGAATTTTTCAGCAGCTTCAAATCTTGCCTTGCTGGCCGGTTTATCGTCTCCCAGACCCGTTATGGCCGTAAAGCCGGCCCCGCGCAGTTTTGCCAGTCTTGCCGTCATTATTCCGAGCGGACCGTTTCCAAAAACGGCCACGCTTCCGCCCATCGGTATTTCGGCGTGCAGGACCGATGTGAGCGAGACGGCCAGCGGCTCGGTCAGGCAGGCGGAGCAGAAATCCAAGCCATCGAATTTTACGAGTGAGTTATAACTGACCGCCATGTACTCGCCCATGCCGGGCTGGCCGTCCATGGAAAACATGTTGCGGCAGAATTCCGGATGTCCGCTCTTGCAGTCCTCGCATACTCCGCACATGGAGCAATCCTCCACGATCACTCGGTCGCCAGGTTTCACTGTGGTGACAAGGCTGCCGATTTCCACGACTTCGGCCGCCGCTTCATGCCCCAGGGGCATGTGGTCATCCGGCCAGTCGCGGACAAAATTAATGTCCGTGCCGCAAACTCCGCAGGCTTTGATTTTGACAATGACGTGGTTGGCGTCCGGCGTTGAAAGATCGCGCACCCGTTCCTGGATGTCCAGGCCTTTTTTGCCGTAAAGTCCCTTGCTTTTCATGGAATCATCCTTTTTATAAGAAACGCTCAGCGTTAAACTTCCAACATTGAACGGAATCTAAAACCTTCCATTCTTTTTGTTGAAAGTTGGACGTTGAATGTTCAATGTTTTCTTCAAACGCCTCGGATCATGCCGCTCCGTACAGTTTGCTGTCGTTTCCCGGGTAAACTGCGTCATCCGCGTGTTCCAACGCCTGATCCAGATTCCGGAACACTTTCTTGAATGCGCCGACGATTTTTTCCATCAGGTCGCGTCCGTTTGGCGGATGTATGCCGTGCACCACGGTGTAAGTGTCGCAAAGCATTTGGGCGACCGGATACTGGTCCAGGCTGTAACTGTATTTAATACCCTTGGATTCGTTGACGGTCCAGGGAAAACCTGTGGCGCCATAGCCGAGTTTGCTTTGGAACAGGTCCTGAGCCGGTACCGGCATGGTCTGCCACTGGCCGACCTGCATGCCTTCCTTGAAGAGCGCCTTTTCCACGGCGATGCGGAAACGGCGCGGTTCACAATTTACGCCGGCGGCCTTCGGATCAAAGCGCACGTTGTACATGAAATACACGTGTTTGCAGTCCGGCGGGCAGTATGGCGGTATCACGCCGGGGATTTTGCCAAGTTCACGGGTAAGATAATTTGCGTTGGCAATGCGGACCTTGTTGTTCCGGTCCAGGTGTTTCAACTGGCCGCGCGCCAGGGCGGCGGGCAGTTCCTGGTTACGGTACATATATCCCAGGATCGAGGCGTTGTATTTCCGGCGATGGCTGACCTCGTCCACCTCGTCGCCGAAACAGCGCACCAGGGACGCTTTTTTCAGAATGTCCTCATTGTTGGTCACAAGCAGGCCGCCTTCGCCGCCGCACAAATTCTTAAGCGCGTTCAGGCTGAATTCGGCGGCGTCGCCCAGGGTGCCGACCTTTTTACCCTTATAAGTCGCTCCGTGCGCCTGGGCCGCGTCCTCAAGCACGAAGAGTTTGTGCTTTTTCGCGATTTTCAGAATGGCATCCATGTCGGCCGGCACTCCCTGGATATGAACCGGGATAATGACCTTGGTGTGTTCTGTGATGGCTTTTTCAAGTTTTTCCGGGTCCATGGTATAGGTCCTCGGGTCAATGTCCACAAACACCGGGATGGCGTTCTGGTGCAGGGCGCAGGAGCCGGAGGCCAGGAACGTGAAGGCCGAGGTGATTACTTCGTCTCCGGGGCCTACGCCGGCCGCGGCCAGGGCCATGTGCAACGCGGCCGTGCCGCTGCAGGTGGTCAGGCAGTGTTTCATCCCCAGATATTTCGCCCATTCCTCCTCCAGTTTTTTCGCCTGCGGGGCCGTGGCGCCGCAGACAATGCCGCTGTCCAGCACTTCCTTAACGAACCGCCGGTCATCGGCGGTAATGATGGGCCAGTTTTTATAGTCGTCGCGTTTCAGTTCTGGTTTTCCGCCGGCAATTGCCAATTGAGTCATGATTTTTTCCTCCTTCTATTTCATCGTTCCAAGTCCCATCCCACGTAAATCGGCCAGTTTATTTTGCTCTTCCGCCTCATAAAGACTCCAAATCACCTTCAGTCCCTCAAGACTGCCGACCGCGTCCGTCAAAGGTTTCCGGCCGCTTTCAATGCAATCCGCAAAGTGCGCCATTTCAACTTCGGTCGGCTTGGCGAACGGCGCGTGTAAAAGTGTTTCGGTTTTTTCCCTCTCGTCCGTCTCGCCCGGAACGTGTTCCTTCATTTCCTTGTGCGCGATCAATTTGCCCCCGGCCAGGTCAATCTCCAGCATGCCCTTTTCGCAGTGCGCGTGAAACGCGTATTTGAGCCTGCTTCCCCGGGCGCCCCATGTGCCGAAATGATAACCCATGGCCTTGTTTTCGAATTCAATCGCGACGTTGCTGGTGCCCTCTTTTTCCATCCAGGGTGTGCCTTTATTCGTGCCGAAATGGCAGCCGCGCACCGGCCGGCCCATCATCCAAAGCATCAAGTCGACATAATGGCAGCCGTGACTGAAAAACTGTCCACCGCCCACCGTGGCCGCGCGATGCGCCCAATGTCCCTCCGCGTACCTGGTAAACTGCTCCGTCCATATTGACAACTGGAAGCATTCCCCGAACGTTTTGTCGTCCAGCAATTCTTTCATCTTCAGCACGAGCGGATGAAAACGCATGCAGTACGCCACCATGAGAATTTTGCCGGATTCCCTTGAGGCGCGGATCATCTCCAGACATTCCTTTTCGGTGTTGGCCAGAGGCTTTTCAACCAGAACGTGCTTCCCGGCCCGCAAAAAATCCAGCGTGGCCCGGCAATGCAGATGGTGCGGCAAAACCAATAAAGCCGCATCCACTTCCGGAATAATGGCATGATAATCGGTCGCGGCTTTTACGTCCGCACCCAGAGCTTTTGCAACCGCCTCCGCCCTTCCCCTGTCAATATCGACCGCCGCGACCACATCGATGCGATCCCTGATTTTTTCGAAACGCGCGACATGGTTTTGTGCCATCCCGCCGCAGCCGACCAATCCGATGCGAATTTTTCCTTTACCGGCCATATTCGTTGCCTCCTGTGCTTGTTATGACGCCAAATTCGTGCTCAGCCATGCAGATTCCGCAGCAGAGCCAGGCTTTGTTCCGTTATTATGTCTTCGGCGCTGCCGTCCACCTGCCGGGTGTCCGATTCATAGCCGCCTTCCCGAATCGCCTTCCTGGTCGGCACGTAGCCGAGGTACCCGTTGGCCAGTCCGAGAATATAGGTGTGGCGGAAGGGACTTCCCGCTTTGATGGTCATGCCGATTTCGGTAAACAGTTCGCCTGGAAAGCTCAAAAACGCGCAATAGTCGATCGCCACGCAGGTCTGTTCAAGTTCGATCGTACGGTCCTGGATTTGCCGCAATTTTCGATAAAGTTTTGCCTTGTAATCGTCGCCCACGCCGTCCGCCGCAACCGCTACTGCGCCCTCCGTTTTTTTCAATGTCCCTTCCGCCCAATCCAGTTCCTTATCCGATATTTTCCGGGACGGCACCGTGTAACGGCAGGCTTTGCTTCGCAGCGTTGCCGCGGAACAGACGGAGATATTTTGCGTTGCAATCTCCACCGCCCCGGCCAGGGCGCGGCCAAGGCGTTCCAGCCCGGACCAATCGCGGTCCTTTAATCCGTCAATATCCATGGTGCCCTGCGCGCCGTTCATGAAAATGGCCGTGCCGCCCAGTTTTTTTTCCAGAAGCGCTTCTGCCAAACCGGGATAATCGGCGCTGATCAGGTAGTTGTCGCCCGACATGACGTTCGGATGGCCGGCGTGATTGAAGAGCAATCCCATGATTTTGCCGGGTGAATCGATGTCGGCGATTTTCAAAACGCCCACCTCCGGATCAATTACGCCCAGGGCGCGCACAATGCGTTCCTGCGGCCAGGGCTCCCAGTTCATGACCACATGGCCGTCATCTGCCAGGAGACGGCGATAATGGCTGATGGTGTCTTCGCGGCCGGAAGCGCACCCCACGGCGGCCGGCGCAAGACCGGCAAAGGCTTTTTTAACGGCCCGGACCGTTTTATCCGCCAATTCCCGGGAATAAAGGTCTTCTTTTGGATTGAAGAGCCCTACGGTCGCCGGGCCGGAATGAGTGTGGGTGGCGGCCAGGATTACGCGTTCTTTCGGAATACCTGTCTGTCCGGAGATATTGTCCCTGAGCCGGTCGCAATCAAGGGTCGAAAGCGCGCACACATCCAGCGAGAGAAACGCCGCCGCATCTGACGGAGCATCTCCTTCACCCAATACCAGGGCTTTTGCGTAAAGCCGGTCATGTACGCCGACGGATTGGTGCGAGCGAATCATGCCCTCCATCCATACCGGGCGTTCCGGCGTTATATCAATGCGTGAGAATCCCGCTTTCATAGATTGATAAACAGGATAGGACCGAAACGGCTGTTTCGCAAGAAAACAAGATTGCTATTTTGGATATTCCGTTGCGCGGCGGGTGAAGGGGTCCAGTTTTCTGTTGAGCGTGCCGATCGGCGCGTGGCCGAAGTGCTGGCGGAAGACCTTGGCAAAATAATTGGTATTGTCGTAGCCGACCCGGCTTGCCGCTTCGGACACGTTTAATTTGCCTTCGGCCAGAAGTTCCCTGGCGCGGTTCATGCGCAGGGCCGTCAGATAGTTGAAGAGCGAGAAATCGCTTTCCTTGCCGAAAACATGGGAAAGGTAGAACGGGCTCACGCGCAGGGCGCGGGCAATGTCGCTCAAAGAAATCGGTTCGTGGAAATGGGTTTCCAGGTACTCCTTGGCCCGGAGCATAAGGGTTTGGCGCCGCTGCCGGCCGGATGACTCCCGCTGCCGGTTGCGCGCCTTCTGTCTCAGCCGCACGCATTCCTGCAGAAAAAACAGAAGGATGGTCAACACGCGCGAGCGGACCAGGAGGCGGTGGGAATCGTCATCCACGGAACGATCCAGGCGCAGGCGGTCGAACATGCGCGCTGCGTCCAGCTTTGCGGTCCTCGGCAGGCGCTGCAACAGCGCATTGTTGACGTAGGAAAAATATTCCCGCTCCGCTTGCCATGAAAAAAAGACCATGAACACTTCCAGCCCCTCTTTCAAGTCGAATTCATCGCGATGCGGGGCTTTTGCGGGAATGAGCAGCGTGTCGCCGGCCGCGGCTTCCACCCTGCTGTTGCCCAGCGCCAGCCCGACCCGGCCCTTGATGATATGAAACATTTCGCAGCAGGGAGTGACGTGGTCTTTCTGGGCGTAAATCGGGTCGAACAGAAGACGGCCCATGGAATCAACCTCAGGCAAAGCGGAAGCGCAGCGCTGCGCGAATATTTTTCCGATAGTTCCGGATGAGGTTTTCATGGTTCATTTCCTGTACAGCACCAGGGCGGCGCGGGACGGCAGGTAGGTTTTTATGATCACGCGGCCGTTTGGGTCGGCGTGGGCAAAAAAACTCTGGTTTGCCTGAAGGCGGTTGTGCCCGCCGAAACAGGAGGCGTCGGTATCCAGGATCAGGCGGTATTGTTTTGCATGGGCCTCAAGGGCATAATCCGTGTAGGATTTTTGGGGATGAAAATTAAAGATAAAGAGCAGGTTTGCCCTGGCAAAGGCGAGCACCTTGTCGTCGCAGTGTTCGCAGACAATTTTGATATGGCGGTGCTCAAGGAGTTTGAAACTGCCGGCCAGCTCAAGCATGGCCCTGTCGAAATCCGCAAGGTAGTGGTAAACCAAATGCGGATCGTCGCGCAGATGCCATTGCCGGCGCGCGTAATGGTAGGACCAGTTGTTGCCCTCGCGTGGGAAATCGATCCATTCCGGATGGCCGAATTCGTTGCCCATGAAATTCAGGTAGCCGTGGCCGGCCGTGGCGAGAGTCGCCAGACGGATCATCTTGTGCAAGGCCAGCCCGCGGTCAACGCGCAGGTTGCGGCGGTCGACGGACATATGGTCGTACATGTCGCGCTCGATCAGCCGGAAAATAAGGGTCTGGTCGCCGACCAGGGCCTGGTCGTGCGATTCCGAATAGCTGATGGTCTTTTCGTCGTGCCGATGGTTGGTCAGTTCATGCCGGAGACCGCCCATGTGCCAGTCCTCGTCGCGCATGTTCTTGGTGAGCTTGATCCAGTGGTCCGGAATGCCCATGGCCAGGCGGAAATCGAATCCCACCCCGCCGTCCGTCCGGGATGCGGCCAGGCCGGGCATGCCGCTGACATCCTCGGCCACGGTCATGGCGTCCGGCCGCGTGTCATGAATGACCTGGTTGGCCAGGCTCAAATAAGTCAGCGCCTGTTCATCAACGCTGTGGTCAAAATAATCGTTATAGGATGTAAAGGCCTTGCCGAGGCCGTGATGGAAGTAGAGCATGCTGGTTATGCCGTCGAAGCGGAAACCGTCGAATTTATATTCATCGAGCCAGAAGCGGCAGTTGGAGAGCAGGAAATGCAGAACCTGTGGTTTGCCGTAGTCGAAACAGCGCGAATCCCATAGTTCGTGTACGCCGCGCGGTCCTTCATGGAAATACTGGTAGAGCGTGCCGTCGAACCGGCTGATGCCTTCCACCTCGTTGCGTACGGCGTGCGAATGGATAATGTCCATGATCACCGCGATGCCGGCGCCGTGGCAGGCGTCAACCAGCTCCTTCAATTCCTCCGGCGTTCCGAAGCGGGACGATGCGGCAAAAAAGCTCGAGACATGGTATCCGAAGGAGCCGTAATAAGGGTGCTCCTGGATGGCCATCAGTTGGATGGTGTTGTAGCCGGCGTCGATAATGCGCGGCAGGATCTTTTCGCGGAATTCCATGTATGTGCCGACCTTGCCGTCCTCCTGCGCCATGCCGACGTGGGCTTCATAGATGAGCGGAGGGCGTTCCGGCCGCCGGTAGTTTTTATTGCGCCAGGAATATGCCGCTGCGGGCCGCCAAACCTGCGCGTTGAAGATTTTGGTCGCGCCATCCTGGACAACACGGCGGCACCAGGCCGGGATGCGGTCGCCTTCGCCGCCCGGCCAGTGAAGATGCAGCCGGTACAAATCGCCGTGTTTGAGCTTGTCGGCCGGTAGACGCAGTTCCCAAACGCCTTCGGAGCCGACAGAGGAAAGTGCCGAATTGTCCGTTGTCCGCCAGTCGCTAAACTGGCCGATCAGGTTGATCTTTATTGCGTTCGGCGCCCATTCGCGCAACACCCACTCGTTGTTCGAGAAGTGCAGGCCGAAATATTCGTGCCCGGAAGAAAAATCGGCGAGCGAAGTTTTGCCGCGGGTCAGGCGCTGTTCGGTTTCGCGGCAAAGCGCAATGCGCCGGATGATGGTTTCCGTGTAAGGCTGCAGATAGGGATCATGGCGCAGGATCGCCGGCAGCAATTCTTCCGGACCGCCGCTTGCGAATTTTTGACTGGATGAATTTTTTTTCAAAATGCGCAATCCGCGGCGGAAACTCCGCTATCCGCGCTTACACGGCATAAACAACACATCCCGCGGGGGATATTTTGTTTATTCGACTTTTTTCACGCTGTTGAGCGTGCCGTAGGAATTGCGCACCCAATCCTGGCATTCAGGATCAACAACCCAGTTGCCGTTGATCACGTATTTGTATTCATACTCGCCCTTGGGAAGCATCAGGGTGATTGTGTATTTCCCGTTTTTTCGCGTATCCTTCAACTGGTGGCGCCGCGGGTCCCAGTTATTGAAACTTCCCGCCACATATACTTCGCTGTTGGGGTTTGCGGAGATCGTAAAAGTCACTCTTTTAGATGCCGGGCCCGATTTGCTTTCCTGTATTGATTTTCTCATTATTATCTCCTGTAATGAAGGTGCTTCCCTTCTTC
>Ga0074199_1000527_pt1 | contig 57058 bp, 69 predicted proteins | sample EPASupsiteSAE347_FD_64528 | JGI IMG/M metagenome (GOLD analysis project Ga0074199, IMG submission 64528) | Bioremediated contaminated groundwater from EPA Superfund site, New Mexico - Sample SAE3-47 | ecosystem: Environmental > Aquatic > Deep subsurface > Groundwater > Contaminated ... | reverse complement strand
ATGGAGGATAAGCTGCTAAGGCACGGAGGCATTATATTCTGCGCATCCGCTGTATCATTTTTCTTTGCATATATTTTCCAATTATATATGGCAAGAGCCCTTGGACCCGGGGACTACGGCATATTGGGCTCTATGCTATCTCTTTTTTATATCTTCTCGGTACCAAGCAGTGCTGTAACAACAACATTGACCCAGATCGTATCAGAGCAGAAGGTAAAACAAGATTATGGAAAAATAAAATCGATGCTCTTACTGACAGTAAAGAAGCTAGTGTATTTAGGATTCGGCATATTTATGCTATTAATACTATTAACCCCTTTTCTCAAAAATATCTTGAACCTGCCTTCCAGGGTCCCGGTGATCATACTGGGCTTTTCCCTTATTTTCATGACAATACTCCCCTCTCCCAGAGGGGTGCTCCAGGGATTGCAAGAGTTCAGGAACCTGGGGTTTAACATGGCAATAGAGAAGCCTGCGCTTTTGTTCTTCGGAGCCTTTTTTATCTATCTTGGCATGGGGATAAATGGCGCAATACTGTCCTACGGCATTGCTGCGATCGTTGTTCTGATATTAGCTTTCCTGCCGCTAAAACCCGTTCTGGAGAAAAAAAGCGAACAGTCTAATGTGTCGGTTTATAGATATGCCTCTCCGGTATTCATTCTGGTGTTCAGTATAACAATCCTGAGCAGTATTGATATTTTTTTTGTTCGCAGATACTTCCCTGCCGAGGTATCAGGCTACTTTACAGCCCTGAAGATGCTGGGTCAGGTGATCTATTTCTTAGCCATCGCCCTTGGGGGAGTACTTCTTTCCAAGGTAAGCGGGCTGAGTACGCTTAACAGGGCACATACGTTCTTATTGAGAAAAGCTTTAATTTATTTCGGGATTTTTCTTACAGCAATACTGTCTGCCTATGCTGTTGCTCCTGAGACCATAATAGCTGTTCTTTTCGGGAAGGGTTATTCTTCAGTATCCCGGTACCTGGTATGGTATGCCTTTAGTGTGGGGCTGCTCTCTCTTGCAGTTATCTTCATGTTCTATAATACTTCTGCGAAAAGAGTAGCATTCAGGTATCCTCTGGTACTATTTACAATACTGGAAATTGTTTTGCTGTTTATATTCCATGAGACATTGGGCCAGATAATAACTGTACAGATTATCAATTCTTTTATGCTTCTTTTGACTGTGATAATAATTAATATAAGCTATGATAAAGGGGACTATTTAAAATTATTTAGGTGGGGTTAGATGAAAGCGTTATAATAACATCAGGTTCTGGTAGACGGCCCCAGCTCATAAGCTACCGGTTGCACTGCTGCAGTGCAGAAGACTGAACTGCAGTGAAAGGCACGGCTAAGATTATCGGGAATGGGTTGGAGAGTATCTGGAAGTAAGACTATATTGTGGGGGGTGGGGAGCATAACTAAAATCACGATAATAATTCCAGTAGGTCCGAACAGGAGTACTGAGACTATAATAAAATCCTTAAATAAGCTGGGTTATCCGAAGGAGGACATCGAAATTCTTGTGGTAGAAGGTATACAGCCTGCAAAGCAGAGAAATGAGGCAATTGCAAAAGCAAATGGTGAAATACTTTTCTTTTTCGATGACGATGTTACTGTGGGTCCTGACATAATTAAAAAAATGCTCAGGTACTATGAAGATAATAAAGTAGCGGTCGTAGGGGGACCGAATCTGACACCCGGCAGTGATTTCTTTTTACAGAAATGTTTCGGGTATGCAATGGAATCCTCTTTCGGGGCAGCGGGCATGCGCAACAGGTACAAAGCTACCGGAAGGGCAAGAGAAGCCACCGAAAAAGACCTGATCCTGTGCAACTTGAGCGCAAGGAAATCAGTATTGGAAAAAGAGGGTGCCTTTATAGAAAGCCTTTATCCGAATGAAGAGAACGAGCTTTTCAACAGGTTACAAACAAAGAGCTATAAACTGATATACGAACCTGAAGCAATAGTTTATCACAGCCGCAGGTCATCTGTTAAAGCCTTTATTAAACAAAACTTCAATTATGGCAGGGGAAGAATGGAGCAGACCCTGATCCAGCCCTCTTCTTTTAAAACATTATTTGCCATACCCGCAATATTCACTTTTTATTTGTTTTTAATACCGGTAATAAAAAGTGAACTGTACCTGCTCCCATTATTTTTGTATATGGCATTATCTTTTGCTGCAACGGTTAAAATTTTGTGGGCGAGGAAAAATCCAAAACTACTGCCAGTCCTGCCATGGATATTTTTCCTGATACACGTTCCATACGGTCTGGGATTTATTTACGGATTATTCAACAGGCATAACGGTAAAAATAAGAAAAATGCTGCAATTAAAATTAAAGAGGTCAGGTTAAGTGAGGTATCGTGATGAAAGTTGCTATAATATATCCCCCTATAACTAAGAACGGGAAATATCCCCTGTTAGGGCAGAACAGGCAGTTCAGGTATTCCTCAGCCGCAAGTACAGTAAAAATCTATCCTGTAGTGCCGTCAATAGCAGCTACGCTTGTCAAAAACGCAGGCTTTGAGGTGCTGTATCTGGACGGGATAAATGAGAGATTGTCTTTAGAAGAGTTCAACAGCGAACTCACGGGTTTCAATCCGGATATTGCGATGATAGAAACAAAAACTCCCATCGTAAAAGATCACTGGAGCTATATTGATCACCTCAATAAGGAAGGCATAAAGACGGTTTTAGTTGGAGACCATGTCTCCTGGAATCCTCTTGAGTCTTTTAAGAGATCAAAAGTTGACTACGTCTCTACAGGCGGCGATTATGATGTTTCTTTCCTGAGCATAGTAAAGCATTTAGCGCAAGGTGCGGCTCTGTGCAGGGGCATATGGTATAGGGAAAATGGGGAGATAAAAAACACGGGGAGACATGAATTAATTCCAGACCTGGATATACTGCCTTTTATTGACAGGGATCTGACAAAATGGCGCAATTACGGCGAAGCCTACCTAATAAGACCTGTAACTTATATAATGTCCGGCAGGGGCTGCGGAGGCGGACCTCGCGGAACTGGCAGCTGTACTTTCTGTAGCTGGCAGCATAACCTCTGGAACTGCACCGCAAGGTTGAGATCCCCGGCAAATGTAGCAGAGGAGATCGAGATCCTTGTAGACAAGTATAAAGTGAAAGAAATATTCGACGACAACGAGAGCGGCGCTGTGTGGAACAGGGAATGGCTTGAGGAATTCTCTGCTGAGATGAAAGACCGGGATTTAACAGGCAAAGTTATCCTATCTTCAAATGCCAGAGCTGATAACCTGGATGCAGGGACCTGTAAGCTGCTGAAAAGCCTGAATTACAGATTACTTAAAGTTGGCCTGGAATCGGGATGCGACAATACTCTTAATAAATTAAGCAAAAGGGAAACTGTAGAGCATATAAAACAGGGCGTGAAAAATGCCAAGGATGCGGGACTGAGGGTAATGCTGACCGTAATGACAGGATACCCGTGGGAGACCGAAGAAGATGTCAGGCAAACTTATCAGGTAGTGAACGAACTTATGAACTACAAAACAGGGTTCGGGGATGCGCTGCAGGCAAGCGTACTGGTAACATATCCGGGAACTCCGTTGTACAGCGATGCCATTAAGAATGATTGGTTTAACGCCGCGCCAGAAGAATATGAACGGTATGATATGTCCGCGCCGGTGTTAAGATCGCAGTACGATGGTAATCTCTGGTGCGATAGGATGTGGTGCGTCATGAAGGAAAAGAAGTTCGCGCTTAAATCTTTGCTTACTATGCGTTCATTAAGCGACATAGGAGTTGCGTATAGAGGGTTAAAATCAGTATCAGGACATACTAAGGATTTCTGATGGGGGAGGATATGAGTTCAAATCTAAATGTATTCTTTTTCTACAACGAACCAAGGGTCGGTTTTCTTGCCGGCGGCGAGAACAGGGTTTTAGAGCTGTGCAAAAGAGCATCGGATTGCCGCCATTTAAATGTAACTATCATGCTTCCCCTTATCGGGTACTCAAGATGTATAAATAAAGAAATTAAGAATGCTAATTACAAAATAATACCCTTTTCATCTTATCTGGATAAGTTCACCGGTTCGACCATCTGGACGCCTTTTATTTATTTATTTAGAGCTCTGTTGCTTTCTTTTAAAATACTTTTCAGCTCATTTAGTAAGGTCGATGTGATCTATTCAGCATCTGTGTTCCTGCCCGATATTCTGCCGGCGCTTATTTTAAAGGCGCTAACAGGCGCAAAATGGATGGTGATCGTACACCATATAATCCCCGGTCCTTCTGATAGAAAGGGGTCTTATATCCTGAACAGTCTGTCGTACATACAGGACGTAATCTGCTTAAAGATCATAAAAAGTAATGCAGACATTGTTTTTACCTTTGATGGTATCAGGGACAAGCTGATAGACAGGAATTTTCCTGAAAATAAAATCCGGATAACGCATAATGGGATCGATTTAAACGACATAGCTGGAACCGGTGAAGAAGTAAAAATCTACGATGCAATTTTTGTAGGAAAATTGGCAGCGCATAAAGGGATTTTCGACCTGATCAAGATATGGGAGAACGTTTGCAGATATAAACGCGATGCCGTACTGGCGGTTGTTGGAGGTGGTATGGGAAAAATAGCATATGAAGTAAATAACCTGATAAGAAACAAGAAACTGGATAAGAACATAAATATACTGGGTTTCGCAGCATCCAAAAAAGAGATTTACAAAACATTAAAATCGAGTAAAATTTTTGTATTGCCAAGCCACGAGGAAGGGTGGTCTATAGCGATCGGAGAAGCCATGGCTGCAGGATTGCCTGTAGTCGCGTACAGGCTTGAAAACATAGTGCCTGTCTGGAGAGATAATGTTGAATGGGTCTCCCTATACGATACTGAGAGGTTCGCGAATTCTATCGTATGTTTGCTCAACGATGAGAGGCGCAGAGCTGCCATATCTAAAAAAACCAGCAAATATGCAAAAAAGTATGATTGGGATATAATCATAAACAATGATATAAAAACGATATGTTCGGCTGGTGGTTAGATGGCCGAATTTATCGAGTCTGGATCTCACCCGTATGAAATGCACCGTTTAGTATTACATGAAGTTAGCCCGTGGAAAGCAAATCTTAAAAACAAAAAGATCCTGGATATCGGTTGTGGAAAGGGAATATATGGCTTTCTATTAAAAGCAGATAAAGGCGCGGATTCACTGGTTGGGATCGATATTTCATTGCAAAACTTATTATTTTGCAAAGAACATAAAATATATAACCTGCTGATCCGGGGAGACATAAGGAGATTGCCTTTCAAAGACAAAACCTTTGACATTGTTTTAGCATCTGAGGTTATAGAACATATGAAAAAGGAAGAAGGCACCTTATTATTGAAAGAATTGGAAAGGATATGCAAGGAAAAGATCATACTGACTACACCTAACGGCTACTGGCCTCAATCAAATATTGGAAATAACCCTCACGAAATACATATTTCCGGGTGGTCTTGCAGTGATTTCAAAAAGGAGGGTTTTAAAGCTTATGGTTTCGGCAGCAGGTTTTTCAACAGGCATAAAATAATGAGATATGTATTGATGTATATGCTGACTCCAATTACCTACTTTCTACCAATGTTCGGTGAGTTCTTAATAGTAACCAAATCGGTCGATAAACGAAAGCGAAGATTGTTATGAAAGTTTCGATAGTGGTTCCTTATTATAATTCCGGCAGCCAGATACTTAATTTAATATCATCTATTTTAAATCTCAATTATCCTGAAGAAGACTACGAGCTAATTTTAGTCGATGACGGCTCTACTGATAATAGCTGTGCTTTAGCTCAAAAAACCGTACTAGAAGCCGTTTCAAAAGGATACAATATAAAAACCATACGTATAGAGAGAAATTCCGGACCCGCTGTTGCAAGGAACAGAGGAATTAAATCAAGCTCCGGGGAAATTATCGCTTTTACAGATTCTGACTGTATCATAGATAGGGACTGGATCAGATGTATTACTCACAGCTTTGAAAACAAAAAAACCGGGGGAGCTTACGGCAGGATCATAACATCCAATAAAAATCAAAACATGTATCCGCTAGAAACATCTCCTTCTGACCATAAGTACGTTACAGCTAATGCTGCGTATTTACGAAAGGTTATGGAGGCAGCCGGTTATTTCAATGAAGAGTTCAGGGTACCTTTTAGAGAGGACAGTGAATTAGCTTACCGTATTTTAGAAAAGGGGTTTTGTATATCGTATGATCCTGAAGCCATCGTATACCACCCCCTGAAAGAGCTTTCGTTTAAGAAGTTAGTATCAACCTCTCTATGGCACCAGTACGATGTTCTGCTGTACAAACTTCATCCGGAACTATCTAAAGATGACCTGGGCCACATATACAGGCCTTATATTTACGGCATATCTCCGCTTTTCTCACTGCCAGTACTACTGGCAGCACTTATTTTTTACCCTTTTCAAGTGACAGCATTGCTGTTAATTATCTTGATCGCATGTTTGATCGCCTTCTCAATTATTAACCGCAAAGCTGGCAAAAAAATATTCCTCATGGTTGCTTACATAGTAACGTACACATCGTTGATGTTTGTATCCAGGTTGTACGGATCGATAAAATTTAGAAAAGTGCTCATTTGACATGAATACTGCTAAGGGTGGGGCATTATGGATATAAACAGGAAATCTGCACATTATCTATCAGCGGCAGTTCTTTTCTCAGGGATAGCGATCCTGTTTTTCCGCAATATACCTGAGGGATTGATAGGGCTCAGGCAGGATTGGATCATCCCACCTTACAATCAGCAGATATTGAGCTGGTCAAAAGAACTCTTTTTTTCATGGATACCCCAGGGACTGGGTCACAGGAGCCTGTATGCCACAGAATTCATATTCAGATTGCAGATCATGTTTTTCAGCTTTTTATCAGGCGAGCTTTTAGCAAAAGGCATCTTAATTTTTTTGCTCTCTCTAAGCGGTCTATCGGTTTATTATTTATGTCAGGTATTAAAAATAAATCCCTTTTTTTCAATGGTTTCGGGGGTCTTTTATATGGCATCTCCGGTAACTTTTAACAGGATCGTAGCCGGGCATTTAAACTACCTGGAGGGGTTTGCGATAGCCCCTTTGATCCTTGCGTTATTTATTAAGATCGCAGATGAGCCGGAACCAAGGATCAACATTAAATACGCTGTAATCTGCGGCATCTTGTATGCGATCAGCTGGGTTCAGATACAGTTTTCCCTGATGGTGTTATTTTTGCTGATTTTATACGTTTTAATAAACAAGATCAGCAAAAGGAATGTTTTTTATCTTTTATTGATTACCACGATATCCATATCGGTTCACCTGCCATGGATCCTTCCCCTGGTGCTGTATCCGGCCGGCATGTCTGATTTTTTAGAGAAAAGCGCGACCATTGACCTTATCCAGCACCAGAGCGAATCCGCTACTCTTATTAATAGTTTGAGGCTTGTCGGTTATGTAAACAGGTACTATTTAGATTCGGTACCAGAAAATGACCGTTTAATCTGGGGGGTTACAGGGGTTGCAATAGCAGCTATAGCCTACCTGTCTCTTTTAACGAGGCCGAAAGATAGAAAAATTTTTTTCTTTGCTTCCGCAGCGATAATTTCCATGGTCCTGGCCGCAGGGACTAATCCCCCGCTTGGTGGAATTCTTGTTTTCTTATATGGGAAGTTCTCTATATTGAATACATTTAGGGAGATATATCATATAATGTTTATACCTGCGCTCTCGTATTCCGTACTGATAGGGTTCAGTTTAAATGATATTATAGGCAACAGGCCAACAGTTAAATACGATTACCTTATAAAATCAGCTCTGATCATAGTTGTAGCTGTTGCTTTTTACTATTATACCCTGCCCTTTCTCCCGGGCAATTTCGGGGGAAACGTACAGACATACAGCCTCAGCCCGGAATATTACGACACATACAACCGGATATCCGGGGAAGAAGGAGATTTCAGGGTATTGTGGCTCCCTTCGATCCAACCGATAAGGTTTGATTCGCTAAAATACTCCGGTATTGATCCGTTAATCCAGTACTCTCCCAAGAGGTCAACTTTTACTCAATGGATCTTCTCCCCCTTAAACAGCGAGGGAAAATTAGCCACATTTACTTTAGCTTCCATGCTCGGATCCGATAAAAACGATATAACGCCTATTCTAAACGTTACGAATACACGCTACGTGGTCTACAGGGATAACTTTGTATCTGAGTATCCGAATTTCTCTTTGATATCCAGTTATCCGAAGATCAGCAACCTGTGGACTAATAACAGGCTTAAGGAGAACCTGGACCATCAGAGCAAGCTTACAAGAGTAACAGGATCAAATAACATTACAATTTATGAGAACAGGGATTTCCTGCCTCACGTGTATGCAGCTCCGGCTGCCGCGATAGCCATCTCGGACTTATCTGTACTTGTTGATCCTGATTTTAATTATGATAAAATGCTCATTTTCTCTTCCCAATTAAAGAAAAACCAGAAAATACCTGACAGTGTTGACCAGATAACGTTCTATAATCCAGGGTGTGGGGAGGAAAAACCGGGCGAGTGCTCATTCATCAATAATTACAGCCTCTCTCTGGTTTCGCCGGAGTACAGGATTTCTCCTGGTGATCACACAAAAAATACCGATGCTGCCAGAGGGTGGACGAGCATTTTCAACATCTGGTGGTATGGTGATTACTCATCGCTATCAGGTAATCCTGCAGTCACATTTGTAAAAAGCAATCTGACACTGCCGTATAATCCAGTTAGCAGCGGATACTATTCCATCTATCTAAAAACATGCAAGTATGGGAAAAGATCGCAAATTAAAATTTACATGGACGAACGTAAAATCGGTGAGTTTGATGACTTAAAAAACACAAACAACTGGATTAGCAGTGGAACGTTCTACCTCACAGGAAGTGAGCACGAAGTTATAATAGAAAGTGAAGGAGAGAACTGCATAGAGGAGTTAGTAATAATCCCTCAGGTCACTTTTGAAAAGACAAGAGAAGCTCTGATGGCTTTGCTCAACAACAAAAAAATACAGATCATCAATAAGCCCGGCGCAGGACCTGTCAAACATTTATACAGTATTGTTGAGATACCAGAGGATGGTAATTACACATTGAGCTTATACGCTAAAGGACATAAAGAAGCGGCCAACAGATCAAAATATTTATTTATCAAATTTGATAAATATAGTTTTAATACATCTCTTAACAGTTCATTTAACCGGGTTAGCACAAAAGAATTGGAGCTCAAGAGGGGGAAAATAGACGTACACTTTGAAACGAACGGTGAATTTGAGCTGGAAGAGTTTATCATAGAATCGAAAGGTAAAACAGATAAAACCCTTCCAGAACCTGAAATTAGCTTTGTCAAAATAAATCCGGGTCTATTCAATGTAAAAATTTCTGCTAAAAAACCCTACTTTTTAGTTTTTAGCGAAACATACGATAATCACTGGAAAGCGATAGTAGATGGGGCAGAAGAAGTACAGGAGGATTATCATTTTGAGGCCAACGGCTTTGCCAACGCGTGGTACATTGATAGGACCGGGAACTATACGGTCACATTAAAATACAAACCGCAGGATGCATTCGATATTGGTTTAAAAATCTCTTTCATTGTTCTGATTATATTGTCGATTTTATTATTCGTACCATCGGACGCGTATGCTAAATATTCGAAGCGCTGGAGATGAAAAATGAGCGAGTGGCCGTTATCTAATTATCCGGTGCTCATGGCGCTTATACTTCTGGCTGCAGTAGCCATAGAATTAATGCTCGGAGAAAGTGAGGCCTATGCAAACCAGCTTGTTATCTTTGCCTATTTTCTATTAGTAATAGGTGCTGCAGTAAGGTTCTTTGAACTCACACTGCCCGGGGCTTTGCTCTGGAGGTCGATGGGAAAAATGCTCTGGAATAAGAGCGGGGATATTTTAAAGAACAGGAAGGAGAGCAAGTCTGGTTTTTTTGTCGAAGTCACCAGGAACGTTTTCTTTTCTCTTATGTTTTTCTTTCTTATAGCCGTGGGTTATGGGGCTTTAGTCGATTGGTTTTTTGTGGAAAGATTCATTAAACAACTGGGATACGTTACTGTTATCTTCTTTGTACTGCATATGATATCAAGGGTTAGGTTATGAACTTTTCAAGTTTAAAGGGGGCAGCGATTAACTGGTATTATCCGGTAATTTTTTATTTTTCCATATCGTTCCTCATCCTGTTTTATTTTAAAGGGCATTATATATTAACACTGGACATGGTTTTCCCGATAAAACCCTTCTTTACGAACTATTTTTATGGGTTCTCTCCTCCGGTCTTCGGGGGAGATGTATTAGTAGCCCACTCCACGCAGCTGTTACCTGCCTGGTTATTACAAAGGCTCTACTTATTTTTAGTAATATTCCTCTCCGGGATTTCCATGCACTATTCGGTCGGTACGAAATCTTCCATTCCCAGATACTTTGCAGGCATCCTATACGCCGTAAATCCCTTTGTTTATGTCAGGTTTTTAGCAGGGCATTTGCTCATCTTACTTGCCTATTCCCTTATGCCTTTTGCAGTAAAATCATTTCTTGATTTTCTTGCTAACCAGGATAAAAAAAATCTTGTAAAACTATCACTCCTCACTGCCCTTATCGGCGCACTGAACTCCCATATCCTTGCCCTGCTATTTCTGGTATACCTGGTTTTTTTGGGCTTTAAATTATATCAGGTAAAAAATGAAATCTATATATTAAAAAATTTTTTAATATCTTTTGCTGTATTTGCAATATTGTATCTATTGCTGAGCCTTTACTGGCTGCTCCCTTTATTTACAGCAAAAGCCACGCTGATGCACCAGATCTCCCAGTCTGATATTTACATCTTTGCCACAGAAATATCAGCGTTCAATGCCGTCTTCACAGTAGCCAGTATGTACGGCTTCTGGCGCTGCGGCTATATTTACGCAAAGGATTTTATTCCCTACTGGTACCTTTTATTCTTTTTCATACTTTTTCTGGCCGTACATGGTTTTATCAGTAACTACAGGAGCAAAACTTTTAATCTCCCGGTAAAAGCCCTCGGTGTAATAGCAATAATCTCAGTAGTCCTGGGCTCTGGCGTCTACGGCCCCTTTTCTTCGCTGTTTGAGTTTTTATTTAATAATGTGTTCTTCTTCAAAGGTTTAAGGGACTCGCACAAGTTCGCAGCATTGATCGCTCTCTCCTACTCTTATCTTGGGGCTTTAGGTGTCGCAGAGTTCGAGAAAATTATCCACAGCCCGGCGAGCGGGACAGGTGCATATGAAAAATATAAAAAAATAGCTGCATGTATAATTATTGCTATGGCCCTGATCGTACCTTTTATTTATTCCTTTACCATATTCAATAGCTTCTGGGGACAGCTAGAACCAACAGATTACCCTGGGGATTGGTATGAGGTCAATGAATTGTTAAACAGGGATCCCCAAGACTATAATGTTTTGTTTTTACCCTGGCACCATTACATGGATTTCAAATGGATCCCTAATTCTCAGAAGAGAATAGCTAACCCTGCATCTTCTTTCTTTGATAAACCTGTAATCCAGGGTGAAAATTTTGAAATTGGTCTTATTTACACTCAATCCACCAATCCTGAGCAGCGTTATGTTGAATCACTGTTGAGAAATAGAGATAAAATTGTAAACTTTGGTGAGCTTGTAATACCCTTGAATATCAAATACGTGCTTTTAACCAAGGAAGTGGAATATAAAGAGTACTTCTTCCTCTTCAATCAGACTGATATCGAGTTAATAAAAGAGACCGAGAACTTCTATATCTTCAAAAACAACCACCCCGTCTCCCGCGTCTACCTGTCTTCCTCGCTCCCTTCATCCGATCCAGAGAACCAATCCGGATCCATTCTATCCCTTAAACCCTCTGATTACACGAAGATCTCGCCCGTAGAGTTCAGTGTAAGAGAAGAAGCCGGGTATATAATATTCGTGCCGCCGAATCTGGATGCTGAGTACTGGGAGCTTGATAGACAGCCTTCTATTGCCAATGGACTCTATGCGGTTTATCCTGCAAAAGAGGGAACGATTTACTACAGGCGGTTCGATACTTATCTGGTGGGATATCTTGTTTCTCTGGTTACTCTGATAGGGCTGGTCGTATGGTACAGGAAGTAGTTCTTATTTCCTCTGCACCAGTATCTTCTCAGCAAGCTCTTTTCCAAGAGTTTTCTCTACGTTTTTCATGCTGACCAGTATGGGTCCTCCGAAAGGGGCTACGCTCTTTACCTCTACCTCTACTTCAGGATAGAGACCGAGAGAACCAACGTATTGAAGCATCTCCGGGTTCTCCTCAAAGACGCTGACGATCACTCCTTTCTCACTGGCTTTTAGCTCTGAGAGCTTTACAGTCTTATCCCGGGCAACCTGTCCCTCTCTGTCAGGTATCGGATACCCGTGCGGGCATGTTTTGGGATTTCCCAGTTTTTTTTCGATCTTTTCTTCCATCTCGCTGCTGATATCGTGCTCAAGCCTGCATGCCTCATCGTGCACCCTTTCCCACCCGAAGCCTAAAATGTCCGTGAGCAGGCGTTCGGAAAGCCTGTGTTTTCTTATCACTTTCTTTGCTGCAAGTTCGCCTTCATCAGTTAATACCACTCCTTTATCTGCATACTTCACAAGCCCCTTTTGCTCAAGCTGCTTCAGCATCTCCGAGACCGAGGACGGGCTGAGCTCCAGGCGCTCCGCTATCTTCGAAGTGGTGGCTGTATCCCGCATCTCCTGCAGTTTATATATGGATTCGAGGTATTCCTCTATCCTGGGGGATTCATTCACCATATTATTAATCAGAGGGCTTCGATATAATTAATACTTTACCTCACCGTGGGATATCTGTATTATCTTATCCCCTATCTCGCCTATCTCAGGGTTATGGGTCACTATCACTATAGTCCTTCCCTCGCTGTGGAGTTGCCTGAATATATCAAGGACTGCCTCCTCGTTCTTTTTGTCCAGGTTCCCGGTGGGTTCATCAGCCAGTATTATACCGGGCTGGTTGATGAGCGCGCGCGCTATGCATACGCGCTGCTGTTCCCCTCCTGAGAGCTGGGATGGCAGGTGGTCCAGCCTGTGCTCCATGCCCACGCGCAAAAGCGCCTCTTTTGCCTCCTCTTCGTCCTCGATGCTGTGGAAGTACTGGGCTATCATCACGTTCTCAAGCGCGGTGAGATGGGGTATCATGTGGAACTGCTGGAAAACAAGACCTATGTTCTCCCGCCGGAAGCGCGTCCTTTCCTTCTGGCTAAGAGCCGTTGTCTCAATCCCGTTCACCAGTAAAGAGCCGCTCGTAGGGGTATCAAGGCACCCTATCAGGTTCAGAAGCGTGGTTTTCCCGCTCCCTGAAGGTCCCATGATATTTACCCATTCTCCTTTTTCAATGGTGAAACTGGCATCCTTAAGTGCACATGCTGTGCCGTATTTTTTGATCAGGTTTTTTGCTGTTATCATCTCAATCAGTCCTCGCAAATGCGGGATCTTAGAACCTATACGAAAAGTTAAATTCGGAATTATACTATTGATCAATTTTTCGGATAGGCTCTTATTCACCTCTTAATATTACAACAGGGTCGATGGAAATTGCATGCCTTATGGGCAGGAGGCTTGCAAAAGCCGCGATAAATACCGATATTAAAACGGTGAGAACCAGTAATTCCGGCTTTACTGATACCTGCATACCGAATATCTCCATTCCTATGAGCTGCGAGAGCGAGAGCCCGATAAAATATCCGATTACGCCGCCGGCTGTACCCGTCACCCCTGCCTCTGCAAGGAATATAGCAGCAAGCCTCTTATCCCCGCAGCCGAGCGCCTTCATAAGCCCTATCTCGCGGCTCCGCTCAAGCACGCCTGTGATCATGGTGCTCAAAAGACCAAGATATGCGGCTGACAGGACGAAAAAAGCCACAAGAGCCATTAAAAGCTGGGTTTTATCAAGGAGGGATTTCTCACTTTCAGCTACCTGCCTTACCTTCTTTACTTTGTAATTCTTATCCTCCAGGTACCTTGTGGCCTCATCGATATCCCCAAGTACGCTCACCTGGACAAGAGAGGCTCCGCTTTTACCTGATATCTCCTCGGCAGTCTGCATTGTGATGAATACCCTGTTATCATCTGATGTGCCTGCATCCAGGATACCTGAGACTTTTAAGGTTGTCTCCCCTGTACCCAGCGTATCACCTGTCTTAAGTCCGAGTTTTTTTGCGGCATTTATTCCGGGCAATGCCTCATCCTGTCCTGGTAATACACCTTCGATATGCCACCAGGGGTTCATCTTTCTTGCAGCTTCAAGATCGGCTCCGGCGAATTCGATTTTTTTAGCATCGATACCGGTTCTGAAATAAAGGAAAGGGGCCGAGCCTATGATGGAGCTATGCGAAGCATTGAACCGGCTTATATATTCACCCTCGCCCGGCAGGACGATAAGGTTGGCTCCGTAGCCCCTCAGTTCTTTTCCCATCCTTTCCCTTATGTCCAGGGATACGGTCAGCAGTGAAGTTACCATTGCCGCACCGAGCATTATTGCGATCACGGATATCAGGAACCGCTCTTTTCTTACCCGGAGCGATTTCGCTACAAGGCGCATGAACAAATCAATCACCCCTGAGTATGATGGACGGCTCTATTTCAGCCGCTCTTTTCACCGGCAGCATACTGCCAAGGAGAGCGACCCCTGCAGCCAGTATCCCTGAAATTGATACTGAGAGAAGGGAAGGATTTATGACAGCACCAAATACCCATAAGCCTACGATCCTGGCAAGTACAGCACCAACTGCGATCCCGATCGCCCCGCCGATTATTCCCGTAACGAAAGCCTCGGCAAAGAATAGCTGTGCGATCTGGGTCCCGTCAGCGCCTATAGCTTTCATGAGCCCGATCTCTTTTTTCCTCTCGAAAACCGATGTGTTCATCGCCGCTGTCACCCCGAGTGAAGCAGATGCCATGGCTATGCCTGTAATTAACAGCATGAGCCACTCGAATTTTTGAAGCAGCTTCCCTTCATTGTCCGCCACCTGCCTGATCGGCCTGGCGCTTGCATCCGGCATCACTTCTTCGAGCTGGAACATGATGGAGGAGATATACGGCGTGCAGTACCATATCTCGTATTCCTCAGGCGGAAGACTGGAAGGGTCTGTTATCCCGGCGGGCTCAGGCTTTGTCAGAGCGCTCACAACTACGCGGTCAACCATCCCTTGCCTGTTAAAGAGGTATTGGGCCTCCCTGAGGGAAACTATCACCTGGTTATCCTCATCCCCGCCTGTGGAGAGAATACCTGATACCCTGTACGTTGCATTACTGCCCTTTGCATTACTACTGCCACCGTACTCTGCCCTGAAAAAGTCCCCTCCCTTCAGGTTTAGCTTTTCAGCGGCTCCGATACCCACAAGAGCTTCTCCCTGTGAGGGCCATTCTCCTTCAACCTTCCACCAGGGAGCTATGGTCTTTACCCCTGTCCTCAGGCTTGCTTCCCCTTCTTTTGCATTTCTCTCCCCTATGAACGTCTTATTGAACCCGGGTATTTTTACCTCTTCGCTAAAATAGGTGCCGCTTAATACTATTTCCTCGCCCTTCACATTTACCGTGTCGCTGAGGTAGGGGGAGTACCCTATGATATTGTGCCTCCAGAATATCGTCTTCATTTTGTAGAGGTCGCTTTCCTGTATGAACTCTCCCTCGTCTGCTGGTGATAATAGTATGTTGGCACCGTAGCTCTTAAGCTCCCTGCCCATCTTGTCGTTGATATCAAAGGATATGGAGAGCAGGGTCGAAGCTATGGATGCGCCCATGACTACAGCCAGGACTGCCAGGGCTATCCTGAGCTTTCTGCGCTGAATGGCGGAAATGAGCAAACGATAGAACATAATAACTTATACAGATGCTCCTAACTTTAAAGTTTCGGGTAATCGAAAATTCTAGTTAGGCTCATCCGGTGGGGGGTAGCCCGACCCTAAAAATTAGTGTTTGGACGGGATAGGATGGGATAGGAAATTGGTGAGGGTCAGGCATACAAGTTAGTAATTGTCCTGTTGCCATATAAGTATTTCGGTGCTCCGAATTTAAAAATTCGTACCTACTAATTAGACAGGAACCTGTCCCTTATCCTTGAGCTTACAAAATCGATGACCAATACCACCGCAAGAGTGAGCAGTATGGCAGTCGTGAGCCTCTGGTACTGGAAAAGCTGAATATAACTGATCATGTAGAACCCGATCCCCCCGGCGCCCACAAAACCCAGTATGGCGGAGGACCTGACATTGTATTCGAACATAAAGAAAAGCTGGCTCAGGATGTGGTTCATCGACTCAGGGAGCATCACGAAGCGTATCTCCTTGAGCCGGGATATCCCTATAGCCCTTACAGCCTCGATGATCTCCCTGTCCACTGCCTCAAACGCCTCGTAGTAGAGCTTGCTCAGGTAGCCGATCGAGTATACGGCTAATCCCAGCGTACCCGGAAGCGGTCCCAGACCGAACGCCACCACGAATATGATCGCCCACAGAAGCGCGGGTATGGTCCTGATGGCGCCGAGAAGAAGGCGCACCAATGCGCTTATACCGGTTCCTGAGACGTTCCTTGCACCCAGGAGCCCCAGGGGCAGGGCTGCTGTGAAGCCCAGGACTGTTCCGAGAAGCGCCATTTGGATGGTTTCGAATATTGAATATAATAAAGTCCCTGTGACGCCAAAATCCGGGGGAAAAAGATCCGCCGCAAAGATAATCAGATTGCTGCTGCCGCGCGCAAGCCTGTCAATGTCGAAAAACCCGATCGAATGCGCAAGGTAGATTATTATTGCTAAAAAGATCGATACCCTGAGTGTACTTTCCCTGGAAAAATTCATTACGTGAAGACATCCCTTACTTTATCGCGATCAAGCTCACAAGAACTTATCTCCCCCACCTTGGCACCGTCTTTCATGATCACGGTCGTTTCACTGTAATTGCGCGCAAGCTCGATATCATGTGTAGCTATTACCAGGGTGGTATCTTTTCCTTTTGCTTTTTTCATCATGTCCATTATCTCCCTGGCAGTTACGATATCGAGGTTGGATACGAACTCATCTGCAAGTATGATCTCAGGTTCCTGAATCAATGCTCTTGCTATCGCCACCCTTTGCCTTTCTCCGCCGCTTAAGGTGTATACCTTCTTATCCGCCTTATGGGCTATACCGACCATGCCCAGGTATTTCATGGCGTGTTCTGTTTCTTTTTTCGGGAACACGCCGAAGAGAGTGCCTGCGAACCCTATCCTTGAATGGGCGCCTATGAGGACGTTCTCAAGCGCGGTCAGGCTCCTCACCAGTCCGAGCTGCTGCGGGATGTATCCCATCCTGTGTTTCTCAAGCTCACCGCTGCTGCTGCGTACGCTTACCGACCCGCTGCACGGTGAGAGGAGGCGGCTTATTATCTTGAACAGCGTTGTCTTGCCAGAGCCGCTTGGACCTATCAGCGCAACGCTTGCACCGCGTTTAACCTTTAAGTCGATGTTCTTCAATGTGTGGTTATCCCCTGTGGGGGAATACCACACACCTTTGAGTTCTACTGCATACTCAGTCACGCTTCATCCCAGCTTCTCTGTTAATTTGTAGCCTGTGGTGTTGAGAGCATCTGATAAGCCTGCCAGGTGTTCTTCGTTGGATGTTTTCTTGAACCCCACAAATATCGCGGAGACCAGTTTTCTCATCAGGTCCCGGTGCTCTGGCTCGTTCAGTTCCATGAAAGCATTGATAAGCTCAGACCGCAACGGCTCCTTCAGGCTCTTGCTGAAGACTATGCCGTGGGATGGGATCGGTCCCTGCGTTTCTATTACCCGCGTATTATCCATTACCTCTTTGAAGAGCTTCTCCGAGACGTCGCCTGCTATTACTCCCACGTCTGCCTGCCCTCTTTTCAGGGCATCCCATGCCGGGCCATATCCGCCTGGTGTCAAGACCGCACCAAAGAATTCCTTCGGGTCAGCTTCTGTTCCCGGGGCAGGTTCTGGTATCATGCCTCTCTCAACAAGTTTCGCTACGGGGAACAGGTAGCCTGAGGTAGATGTCAGACTTGCATATGCTGCTCTTTTTCCTTTCAGGTCCTCAAGCTTGGTAAAACTAGAGTTCTTCATGACGATATAGTAGGAATAATAATACGTCTCATTGGTCTTCTGCCCATCGATCAGGACCTCTCTGACCTCAGCCAGTACAACATCTGTTCCTGCAAGCTTTGCAGAGGCTGCCGTCGGCCACGCGCTCATTAGCCCCACCTGCGCATGCCCAAACCTCAGGGATTCAACCACAGCAGAATAGCTCATCGGCACGTATATTTCAATATCTGCGTTCACCCTTGATTCCAGGAACGCCTCAAGCTCCTTTGCTTTGGACGCTATCTCGTCTGCCTGCTGGGTGGGCTGAATAGCAATAGTTATTTTGGGCTTGGTTACCTGCTCTGTTTTCTGCACCTGTGATTTTTGTTCATCTGGCTTTTCTGCTGATGTCTGCGATTGAAGACAACCGGATATTAGCACTGCAACTATGAGTATAAGCGCAGTAGTTGCGACCGTTTTTTTAAATTTCATTGTAACTTTGCCTCCTTTTATAAGGTCAGACTGATAACTTGTATTACAGGAGTCTATATTAAAACTTTCGGTAATCCGAATAAACGACTTAGGTTTTCCTGAGCATTTCAAGGGGCTTCTATCATACTATCATCCCATAGCGGGAGTATACCTAACTCCAAAAAATAAATCTTAGACAGGCATATCTTATGCTGAGACAGAAAGAGTAATTACGAAGGGAGCGATCCCTTAAGTCTCACACTGGTAGTTTTTGTATCAATATCTTTTCTGAAAGTTCCTTTCCAAGTGATCTCTCCATTCCTCTTGCCAGGATCAGGATCGGTCCCCCGAAGGGTGCGATGCTCTTTACCTCAATCTCAACCTGAGGATATAATCCAAGGCTGCCCAGGTATTGCAGCATCTCAGAGTTCTCTTCAAAGACGCTTATAATGATTCCTTTTTCATTTGCCTTGAGCTCTGAAAGCTTTACAGTATTATTATGAGCTACCGATCCCTCTTTGTCAGGTATCGGATAACCGTGCGGGCATGTTTTGGGATTGTCCAATTTCTCTTCGATTTTTTCCTCCATCTCAGGACTTATATCGTGCTCAAGCCTGCATGCCTCTTCATGTACTTTATCCCATCCAAAGCCCAGGATATCCGTAAGCAGACGTTCAGAGAGGCGATGTTTTCTTATTACTTTCTTGGCTTCAAGTTCGCCTTCCTCTGTCAATACAACCCCTTTCTCAGCATACCTCACAAGTCCCTTCTGTTCAAGTTGTTTTAGCATCTCTGAAACGGATGAAGGGCTTAGCTCCAGACGTTCTGCTAATTTCGAGGTAGTGGCGAATTCGTGCATCTCCTGCAGTTTATATATATATTCCAGATATTCTTCTATCCTCGGAGATTCTTTTGTCATATTATTAATCGTAAGGCTTCAGGGTAATTAATACTTTACTTCACGCCTTATTTCTTAAACAGGTCAGCCTTTTCTCCAGCATCATCAGCTTTTATTATGATCTCGTTACCTTCAATACTGGATGGAATAGGTATGGGATTGCATCCGCCTCCCAGATCCAAACTATCGCGATTAATAGGTGCTTCACACCGCTTGCATATTAACTCATCGCCTTCCTGTACGTAACCGGCAGCGCCGCACAAAGCGCAGGCATCATAAGCTACAGCAACGCTTCCATCGCTTTTTGTCATTGCTAGAATCCTCGCGTTGGCTTCACCTGAACTTCCATGCATGGGACAGGCTTCACCCGCAGCGTGCTGCATGTCGCAAACGTATTTATGCAAATTTCCATCAGAGGCACTTGCTACCGGGATCTTTATCATGCCTCCTGCTGTGCTCACTTTTTCCGGCTTGGGATCTACGCCCTGCGGCAGTGCCGATATCTGGCTGCTTACGAAAGCAAGTATTAAAAACGCAGCTACTATCCCTATTGTAATTTTCCTGTTCCTCTCTTTACGAACAGCTCCAAGAGCTTTTCTTTTTTCAATGCCTTCAATACCCTCAGTTCTTATCTGTTTCCACGGCACCATTATGAATAAAAGCACAAGGAAACCAAGCATGATGCCTGTGAACACAATGGACGCCGACTCCTTCACCAGAGGACCTATTATACTCATCCCGGTCTGGCTCAGAGTTATAATCCCCACTTCTGACCACTCGTGTATGCCGCCCACGATCAATTGAAAGATTATTATGGCGAGCATTACGCCTGTTATCTTGAAAAATCTTCCAAGATTCATCCTCAGACTTCCCTTAATAAACAGGTAGCCGAATACCACGGCAAAACCCAGACCTGCGGCGCCTTCCAGTGCAGAGACTATATTTGCCTCTTTTGCCGTTGCAGAGAGGAACAATACTATTTCTGCTCCTTCCCTGTATATCATGAAGAAGGTAAGCGCCAGAACACCCAGTGCCTGCCATTTATCGAGGGCACTTTCGACACCCTGCTCTACATCCTGCCTGATGTGCTTCGAAGTGCGGTGCATCCATATCAGCATTGTACCTAAGAAGAATGCTGCTATGAAGAACATCAGACCCTCCATGAACTCGCTCCATTCTGCCAGGAGCATTTGAATTGCTATGGCTGTGGCAATGCTTCCTGCCACAGCCGCAATTATGCCTGCATATACATATTTTTTCAGTGCCTGTTTATTGGTCTTGCCAAGATATGCAAGTATTATACCAATTACAAGTGCTGCTTCTATTCCTTCCCTTAGAGTAATTGTCAGTGTTTCAAACATGAATTCACTATCCTTCAGGTTCATTTAGAATCTATCCGAAATGTTAAAGCCACAGAGACACGGAGACGCAGAGTGCGTTTAAAGATTCTCCGTGTCTCTGTGCCTCTGTGGCTTATTTGGAAATACACTTTTGATTGATTTTTTGGATAGGCTCTTAATATCCTACAGGGTTTTAGTAGATGTTAAATATTTCGGTCATCCGAATAAATTAATTTGTAATTCCTAATAGTCTCGATGGATTTGACCGCAACCTCAGCTAATTTAAAGGATAGGCTGGGTTTTTTAAGGCACTGCATCAGACGGTATCCCTCAAAAAACGCCCTTTTTCTCGGGCATTTCTCGCAGATATTCCCATCCCAGCTTATCACTTCATTAAAATTTGATGTGATATAATCCGCACATTCCTGGTAGGAACTGTTTCCCAAAAGCATCTCGTAATTTAAATCCTCGATGCAGGGCATCCGCATCAGTCCACGAAGATGCGAAGTGTTGGCGTCTTTGCGTTGTATTTCAAGAACTCGTCCAGAATCTCAACATTTCTGGTCTTGTTGTCGCGATTTACCAGGGCGAGTATTCTGCCAATGACCAGTTCTGCATCCTTTTCATTCTTTAGATTTATTCTTATTGCTTCTATCATACTATCACCCCATAGCGGGAGTATGCCTGACCCCAAAAAGGTGACATAGCCATTACAACAAAAGATAGGATAGGAGTTGGAGTCTGGCATACTAAACAATCATTGACTTCCTGACGTATAAATATTTCGGATTACCTAATTTGTTATTTAGGTTATCCGAAATATAAATGTTAAAACTCTTTTCTAGGGTTCGGTGCTTATATATGCGTCCAGAAAAAGCCTGTAATTATAAACCCGCTGATTATAGTCACCATTAATACTGCTACCAGCGCCTTCCTGACATCCAGCCTCTCCACTATATTCGTGTTGGAGAGTACAAGCCCGAGTGCGATGAACATAATCAGAACCACAACCCCATGTGTTGTCCAGTGGTGGCCTGTGGCGACTTTCATCCACTCCTTCAGTGCATTATTTGATTCCTTTGCAATAACCAGCAGAGCATTGAACAGACTCACCATTATAAGCGATAGAGTGAACCCGTTAGCATACTTTGCTATTGATTTTCTTATCATTTTCATCACCCAGCCAGAAGTCCCATCTTTACTCCCATAGCTATCACAGCCCCGAATCCCTCCATGCCAAGACCGATAAATACAATCAGCCCAGCAACTCCCAGCACGAGATGCTTTGCATTTTTATCGGCGAGCAAGTTGTTGCTATACACTGCAATCGGCAGGAACGTACCGAGCAGGAGCAGCGAGAAGAATATATGCTCCTTTACCTCCATAAAAAACAAATGTGCCCATGGCCAGGGACCCGCCTTTATTATAGCTTTATCAGGTCCATAATACTCCACGTACCAGTAGCCTCCAAGCAAGTATGAGATCCATATCAATATAGCCGTTGCTATACTTGCATAGATTATTCTTTTCCTGTTGCTCTCATTTACGTGTAAGACCTCGGCGAATACCCAGATACCTCCAAGTATTCCAAGCACGCCGAACACGACATGAGACATTAATATCCCTTCTGCAGTCATTTTTATTTACCTCCTTTTACCTTTATACAACCTCGTTATTTTATTTTCAATTCAATTGAGCGCAAGCCTGTATTCCTTTCTCGATACATAAATATTTCGGTTATCCAAAATTTTATTTTCGGGTATCCGAAATATTTATGTTGCAAAAATACAATCTCGATTATAGGAGGAAGACTATGAAAAATGTTAAAAAATCCACTTTGTGGAGGGTTACTGCTATAATAATAGCTTCCACTCTATTTGCAGTAACTCTTCAGCAGCCGTATTTCGCATCGGCCCAACATATGAAAGGAGATATGGAAGAGGATGAAATAATCCGCGAAACAAGAAAAGCAGAGGAAATAAGTAGCGACATAACTGACATACATGGGAGCAATCACAATACCAGCGCCAAAATTCATTGATTCTATAATTGTACTTGCCGAGCCCGCCAGACCAGATCACCCCATACTGAGGGAGATATTTGTAAAGCAGGTAAAATCAGTAAGTCAGGATCCGAAGAATGAATCATAGTGCTCGTGGGTCATGGGGCAGGGAAGGATTTCCAGGATGAATCTCAGCAAATGGAACTTTCAAATGCAGCAAGCTATGCCAGAAGCAGGTTGGGAGGTGCAGGTTCCATAGGAGTAACTGCCAGGGAAGACTGGCCCGATTTATCTAAAGTCGCAGTTCCAGAAGCTGTCTCAAAAATAAAATCTCTGCTGAACGACACTGGCGCTAAAAAAGTGATTCTTGTACCTGCAACCGGCGGTCATGGTTTTGATATGATAGCAGAGGCACTCGAAAGTGAAGGTATCAATTATGTCAGTGCACCGGAAACGCTTCCGTTGGGAGAAAAAGAATTCAGAGACTGGGCGCTTGAAACTGTAAGAGAAACAATAGACTTTATCAAAAAAGAAATGCCTACAAAATCCACAATCACTCCTTACTGGAACAGGACATATTGATAGATTCCAATTTTTTATTTCTTGACGTTTATCTTTGATGCCACTTCTTTTCCTATGGCATGTCGTGAACCTGAGATTCGCACAATCAACACACTGCCAGGTGGTGCTATTTCCTCAAGCCTGACGATAGCACCTGGAATAAGCCCCAGAGAAGAAAAGTACTGTAGCATTTTCGGGTCTTCTTCAAACACACTGACTATAATCCCTTCCTCATAAGCTTTCAATTCTGATAATGGCATGACCTCTTCTTTTGTGATGGCTCCATTCGTATCTGGAATTGGATAGCCGTGTGGACATGTCCTGGGATTTCCAAGGCTCTCTGCAATGCGTTCCTCCATCTGCGGGCTTATTACGTGTTCAAGCCTGCACGCTTCCTCGTGTACCTCATCCCATTTAAAACCCAGAATATCGGTAAGCAGCCGCTCAGAAAGGCGGTGTCTCCGGATGACTTTTTTGGCTATCGAATTACCCTTCTCTGTAAGGCACATCCCATTTTCAGTTTGACCGACCAGACCTTTATTTACGAGTTTTTTCACCATCTCGGAAACAGATGGCATAGAGAGCTTCAGATGCTCAGCTAAACGTGTTAAAGTTACAGGATGCTGGATTTGCTGGAGTTTGAAAATCGATTCAAGGTATTCTTCTATCCTGGGCGTATCAGCTTCCATATATTTCACCACAATCATTATGTTATTAGATATGCCTAACTATAAATATATTGCTAAACGAAATATTGGATAAGGTATTACGAATTATAAAATACTGTAAACAGATTATATACGGTTTGGTTAATATTAGCAAAGAAATAAATACTCATAATGCCCATGGGAACAGGGAGATGCAAGAGATGGAGAATAAGGAAAAAGAAGAATACGAAAAGAAATCAGAGGAAGAATACAGAATAAGCAAACGCACTCTGTTGCTTGTGGCAGGCGGTGCGCTGGGTGCCCTAGCAGTGATCGGGATTGCCAGAGCGTTAAAAAAGAAAAGACCCCAGGTTGTTGGCATAGTAAAGGAAGGTTATGCCTTTAAGGAGTGGGTCGCTTCAAATATCGAAAGTACAAAAGAGGATGTAGAGGATATTGTTGCTGAGGCAAAGCATGAATATTACAAAGAGCTTGAGGCAACGGCTGAATCCATAAATAAGGAAAAGGAGTTATTACAGAAAATAGAAGAAAAAGTACGTGAAAAGATTGAAAGGAGCAAGGCTGAAGAAGGGGGGGCATAAAATGGAAAAGACGGAAATGGCTAAAAGGTATCTCGGCGATGCGCTGAAAATAGCAGCAGGCACGGGGCTTGTAATAGGTGCTGCATATCTAATCTCAAGGATCAGGGAAAAACAGGCGACAGAGGCCCGTCTTGCAAGGTTGGAGGAGATACTGGAGAAGGTTTCAGAGGAGAAAGGTAATGAATAATGGATTATACCATAATCCATGAACTACCTGGCAGGATAAGGATAAGGCTCACTTTTCCCAGAAGACCTGTACTTGATAGCTCAAGGATAGAAAAACTATTCTCTGAGGTAGAAGGGGTCAGAGGCGCATCATTCAATTACAGAACAAGGAGCCTTTTAATCTACTACAGCGGTTCTCAAGCTAAGGATGCCGTTTTGGAGACATTAAAAGGCATGCCTTTAACCTATAACAGAAAGGGCGCCGCGCAAAGCAATAATCTTCAACACAAAAAGCAGGCTGTGATAACTGGAGGAGCGCTTCTCTTGGCAGGACCGCTCATGCCGCTTATCCTGAGACCCGTTCTCACAATTTATGGTGCTATGCCTTTTTTAAAAAAGGGCGTAAGATCTTTTTTAAACAGGCGTCTCAATGTAGATACCCTTGATTCTACAGCCATAGGCATTTCTATAAGCCGGGGGGATTATCTGGCAGCCGGAGTAATTACACTCCTGCTCAGGTTCGGAGAGTATCTTGAGGAATGGACACGCCAGAGGTCGAGGGAAAGCATTGCAAAACTGGTCCAAAGACCCTATGAATGGGCATGGGTAAAAAGGAATGGCAAAGAGGCGAGGGTAAACATAAAGGATGTAGAGGTTGGCGACTTTGTAGTGGTAAGGACGGGGAGCAGCATACCTGTGGATGGAATCGCAGTGGAAGGCGAGGCGATGGTCAATCAATCCTCCATGACAGGCGAGGCGCTGCCTGTGCCTAAAAGGGCTGGAGTAATGGTATATGCAGGTACGGCGCTGGAAGAGGGCTTCTTGATTATAAAGACTATGTATGCAGGTGATGAAACAAGAGTGTCCAAGATAATCAAAGTGATAGAAGAGTCAGAAGGCTTAAAGGCTGATGTGCAGAGCCATGCTGAAAGACTTGCTGACAGGATTGTGCCCTATACTTTCTTATTAAGTGGATTGACATACCTCTTTACGGGTAACTCCTTGAAAGCTGCATCGGTACTGCTCGTGGATTACTCATGTGCCATCAAGCTATCAACTCCATTGACGGTTATGTCGGCAATGATAGCCGCTTCAAGGCGAGGAGTTCTGGTAAAAGGTGGTAAGTTTATAGAAAACCTGGCAGAGGCTGATGTCTTTGTCCTCGATAAGACAGGAACCCTCACAGAGGCGAAGCCGGAAGTAGTGGACATTATCTCTTTTAATGGCTTCAGCAGGGAATACATATTAAAGAACGCTGCATGCGTAGAAGAACACTTTCCGCATCCTATAGCCACTGCCGTGATGAAAAAGGCAGAAGAAGAAGGACTCATGCATAAGGAAGAGCATGCAGATGTGGAGTATGTTCTTACACACGGCATATCATCAAGGATCAAAGGCAAAAAGATACTGGTGGGAAGCAGGCACTTCATACATGAAGACAATGGAATAAATGTGGAACATGCAGAGCCTGTGATAAAAGATTTTGCAGAGAAGGGGTATTCAGTCCTCTATGTAGCTATCGGGAACGAGCTTGGAGGTGTTATAGCTATTGAAGACTCTTTAAGAAAGGACTCCAGAAAGTTTCTCAATATGCTTAAGGATTCAGGGATAAAGCGAATAATCATGCTTACAGGTGATAATTATGCTACTGCAAGAGCCGTAGCCGAAAGACTCAGGATAGAGGAATACTATGCGCAGGTCTTTCCTGAGAAAAAGACTGAAATAATCAAACGCCTCAAAAGTGAAGGCTATGTGGTCGCAATGGTTGGTGACGGCATAAATGATTCTCCTGCCCTCTCCCATGCGGATGTGGGTATATCAATGAAGCATGGGGCAGATATCGCTAAGGAGGCATGTGATGTCCTGCTTTTAGATGGAAGACTTGAGGGGATTATCGAAGCAAGGAGGATAGCACAGCATGCAATGTTACGTGTCAAAAAGAACTTTGGGTACATTATGGGGATAAACACTGCCCTGATTGGTCTTGGCATTTTGGGAATGATCACGCCTGCTATTTCAGCGTTGATGCATAATGGTACTACAGTCCTTGTGTCTCTCAATTCACTGCGTCCTTATAATGTCCTTGCCCGGCAGAATTGCATCATCTGCCATAAAGCTACCTTCAGTCCGGTGCTTCAGGGGTTGATATCCTGTACCAGATGCCACAGGGCATAGAAATCAGAACGTCTGAAGTAACGTGGTTTCTGGTAACCTAAATTATAATTTAGGCTAACCGAAATACTTATATGCCAATATTGCTAATATAGACTTAAACTGATTATCTGAATCAAGAGGACTAATGGCACCTTTAAGTGTAATTCCAGGACGTGTAAGATTAGAGAGCCGCAAATTAATTGGTAGCATGTACAGTTGCGGATATCTCACAAATAAAATCAATGCGATCGAAGGGGTAATAAAAACGGATATAAACCCGCGCACAGGCAGGATACTGGTAATATTTGACAATTCCCGTATCTCAAGCGAGGATATAATTACAGATATCAAAAACATGCTCGATAGTATGGAAAAGGTTGAGCCACCGGCAAGGACATGGTACGATGCGCCCCCGGTGATGCACGGTATGAATGGAAATGATAAAGGAACAGGTAATGCCTTTATTCATGCAGCCATTGATATTGCAGGACATGTCCTGCTGCCAAAGCCGTTTGGAGTTTTGCTCCCCATTGCAATACACGCGGTGAGAAAGAACCTGTAAAGAACTGCGTTCACAGAGCCTATTTATTTTTCACACAATATTTTTTCCAGTACTGTTAGCTGGAACTTTAGGTATCTGTAGAACTCAGGGTCACGCTGTAGCGTCTCTACGAAATCCTTCAAATCGCTCTCGCTCAAGCTGAACATCCATTCAGGGATATTTTCGGCCAGAGCAGATTTTACCTTTCCCTCCCCTATGCCGAGGGGAAGATGCTTATTGACATCGTGTAAGAGCATCCGCATCAGATTCGGGTGCTGCTGAATTATTTTCTCTGCTATCAGTCTCAGTTGCGGATTCATGTTTTAGATATAAATTCCTCAAATTTCTCTTCCTCGAGCTCTTTGTTTCCGCTGATCCTTGTACTGAGCACATCTCTAACTGCCTCTATAGCCTCTTTAGCAAGCTCTTTACCTGTATCGCTTTCAAGTAATCTTGCAAATGCATCCCAACCCCCGCTCTTTTCACCTCTCTTGAACCTCTCTTCAATAAGCTGCATATCTTTTCTGTGAAGCTCTTCCTTAAGTTCTTCTATCTTCCTGTTGAGTTCATCCTTTTGGTCTTCGGGCTCCTTATCCTCTCCCTCGAATTCGTAGCAGCCGATTTTTATTTTACCGGGCAAGAGGGGTTTCACGTAATATTTTCCTCCCCCATACTCAGTAAGCCAGGAAGAGGCTACTTCAAGGTCGGGAAACTCTTCATAAACCCCTATTGTTCTAAGACTTGCTTTTTTCTTACTTGTTTTGGTGACATACCATTTCTGAGCTGGAAGTGTTTCAAGCCAGGCGATCAGTTCTGATAAAGTTCTTGCTTTACAATCCTTGAGTTTATATTGGGATGTAAAGGTTCTCACATCCGGGACAAATGGTGTGAAGCCTGCAGGCGCCTCACCTTTCTCATTCGATATATTTTCTCCTGGCTGTCTTTCATTAAGAAGGGACAAGAGACGCTCAAACATATGCTGCTCCTCTATTTTATATTAAATTTATACTGCTTATATTGGTTCAACATTCTTGCCTTTAGCACTATATAAGCCTTGAGGTCAAGTTTTATAAATTGTAAAAACCTTATCAACATCGCATAAGTATATTACATGACAGGTTATTAAGCCGGGCAATGTCGCTGTTCGATGCCAGGTTCTACGAGTTCAATGTCCATCTTCCGCCGGATGCGGATTCGCTTACCAGGTTTGCACTTGAGGCTAAAAGATACGGGTATTCAGGGATTGCCCTAATCAATTCAAAAACAGACAGGCTGGACAATATCCCGCAGGACTTTTCTATCTATAGCGCGGTCGAGGTGTCGGGTAAACCTTCAAAGCTAAGGGACGAGGTGAAAAGATACAGGGCGGGCAGAGATATATTGATCGCAAGAGGGGGAGACGAGGAGTTCAACCGCGCTGCTGTTGAGACTGCAGGGCTTGATATTCTCCTTCAGCCAGCAAAATTCAACCACGTCCTTGCAAAAGCAGCGTATGACAACTCAGTAACCCTGGGTTTTAATGCAGGCTCCATCATCCGCCTGCGGGGAGAGGCGCGCGTCAGGGAATTGAGAACTATGAGGGCGAACCTGAAGTTCGCGCGCAAATACGAAGTGGCGATGATACTCACGTGCAGTCCGAATTCCAGCTATGACCTACGCTCACCCAGAGAGGCTGCTGCGCTTGCAGGCCTCTTCGGGATGACTGAAGTGGAGGCGGTTCGCGCCATGAGCGCAGTCCCTCTTGATATCCTGAGGAGGAAAAGCCCTGATTACATACAGGAGGGAGTTGAAGTAATATGACGACCATCCCCACGCTGCGGGATAAAAAGCGCTATATCGCTTTTGAGGTAACATCCGAGCAGATAATAACCCGATCGGAGCTATCAGAGGAAATACAGAATTCGGTAAGCTCCCTGTTCGGGGACGTTGGAGCGAACGAGATCAATGCAGGGCTTGTATCCTTCGAGAGGGGATACGGTATTCTTCGCTGCGCAAGAGAAAAAACCACGCAGTCCAGGGCAGCGCTGGCGTGCATAAATAAGCTCCGCGGGGCGCGCGCTTCCATTTTAGTACTTGGGATATCGGGCACTATCAAGGGAGCGATGGAAAAGTTTATACAGCAGCCTCCCAATAAAGACTCCTGACCGAGACGAAATTGATATATTCCCAGACAGTCCTCTTAATAAGAGAATAAGATCATTATAAAAACAGACATGAATTACGTTTTTGATATCAAGGAGAGATTAAATAATGCAAATGGCACCCCAGATGGGATACGACAGGGCGATAACGGTATTCAGCCCTGATGGAAGGCTGTTTCAGGTAGAATATGCGCGTGAGGCAGTGAAGCGTGGAACGACTGCCGTAGGAGTGAAAGCGACTGACGGAGTGGCGCTTCTGGTGGATAAGCGGGTTACAAGCAAGCTGCTTGAGGCGGAATCCATAGAGAAGATATTCCAGATAGACGAACATATAGGAGCGGCTACATCAGGTCTTGTTGCTGATGCGCGAGCCCTTATCGACCGCGCACGCGTGGAGGCACAGATAAACCGTGTCACCTATGACGAGCCGATAGGCGTTGAGACGCTCTCAAAGAAAATATGCGACTTCAAACAGACATATACGCAGTACGGCGGCGTAAGACCGTTCGGGACCGCGCTTCTCATAGCAGGGGTCGACGACAGCCGCGCCCGGCTCTTCGAGACGGATCCGAGCGGCGCTTTGCTTGAATATAAAGCCACAGGCATAGGCTCGGGAAGGACAGAGACAATGGAGGTCTTTGAGAAGAAATATACCGATGATATTAAACTTGACGATGCTATCATTCTCGGACTTGAAGCTCTTCACAGCACGACCGAGGGCGTGTTCAACGCCTCGACCATCGAGGTCGGGGTGATCGAGCTTTCGACCAGGAAATTCAGGAAACTTGAGCCCTCTGAAGTGGAAAAATACGTTGATACGGTTATAAAGGCGCATGCCTCGGAAACAAAGGCGAAAGGAAAGGAAAAGAAGAAAGAAGAGTGAGGCGGTATGGTCGCCCTTGATGAATCCATAATTGCGTGGCTCAAGACCCACGGCAAGACTTTTGAGATTTTTGTTGACCCCGACGGAGCCCTGGCTTTTAAAAGAGGCGACCCCGTGAAGATAGAGAACATCCTGGCGGTCGAGGATGTGTTCTCAGACGCCAAAAACGGCGACAGACCTGCAGAGCAGGATATCCTGAACGCTTTCGGGACAACGGACGCGCTCAAGATCGCGGAAAAGATAATCCGCGAAGGGGAACTCCAGCTCACCACCGAGCAGAGAAGAAAGATACAGGAGGATAAAAAGAAGCAGGTGATAGCATTTATCGCCCGCAATGCCATAAATCCGCAGACAAAGGGGCCGCACCCCCCTGCGCGCATAGAGGCTGCGATGGACGAGGCTGGCGTGCATATAGACCCCATGAAAAGCGTGGAGGAGCAGGTCGATATCGCGATGAAGGCGATAAGACCGCTGATACCTATCCGCTTTGAGGAAGTGAAGGTAGCTATAAAACTCCCGCCTGAGTACGCTGCGAAAGGATACGGCAGTGTGGCAAAGTTCGGGAACATGCTGAAGCAGGAATGGCAGAACGACGGTTCGTGGATAGGCGTTATCTCAATACCTGCAGGAATGCAGGATGAGCTGTACAGCCTGCTGAACCGGCTTACTAAAGGTTCTGCAGAGACGAAATTATTGAAGTGATGGAAATGGATAAAAAATTGGTTATTCCGGGTGATTTTCTATCTGATGATGCAAAACTGGCGGATGAAGGCACGTACGTTGAGGACGGGAAGGTGTACTCCTCTGTCTTCGGTGTGGCATCTCTGAAAGACCGCATCAGGGTAGTTCCGCTCTCCGGGAAATATATCCCCAGAGCCGGTGACATAATAATAGGCGTTATAAAAGAGATCGCCTTTTCTAACTGGATAGTGGATATCAGGTCTCCTTACGAGGGGCTGCTGCACATCTCAGAATTTCCCCGGCGGATTGAGAGCGCGGACATGTCCAGGTACCTCAATATCGGCGATTCAATAATGACGCTCGTAAGCGATGTCGATGCGAATATGAAGGTCGAACTTACGCTGAACGACCAGAGGCTAAGACCGATAAAGGAGGGGCGCATCATTGCAGTGACGCCTTCCAAGGTCCCAAGGTTGATCGGAAGGGGCGGTTCGATGATCGCAATGCTAAAGAACGAGACCGGCTGCAACATCTTTATCGGTCAGAACGGCAGGGTATGGATATCAGGCAAGGATAAAGGCATGGATCTGGCAGCCAGAGCCATACTCAAAATAGAGAAAGAGACGCATATTTCGGGTCTTACCGACAGGATAACAAAGTTCCTGAAGGAAGAGAAGGGTGAGAAACCTAAAGAAAAAGAGCCGGAGGAAGAAGTTGAAGAGGATAAATCCGGAGGGATTCTTGATGAACTCCTCGGGAATGATAAATAATTTGTTTTTCGCAAAAGAGTAAGAGAGAGAAAGAGAAGAGGAATTTTATGAGCAAACCAGAGAAGTTAATTGAAAATGGAATTCGCCTTGACGGCAGAAAACCTGATGAGTTAAGACCCATCAAAATCAAGGTGGGTGTTCTAAATAGAGCGGACGGCTCGTGTTACTTTGAGTTCGGCGGGAACAAGGTGATCGCCGCTGTTTACGGCCCAAGGGAAGTACATCCCCGCCACATGCAGAAATCGACCAGCGCGGTGGTGCGGTACAGGTACAACATGGCATCATTCTCGGTTGAGGAGCGAAAGCGTCCAGGGCCTGACAGGAGGAGCATCGAGGTATCAAAAGTAAGCAGGGAAGCGCTTGAGCCCGTGATATTCCAGGAATATTTCCCCCGCTCGGCCATCGATATCTTCGTGGAGGTGCTCCAGGCAGATGCAGGTACAAGGACTGCGGGTATTAACGCAGCCTCCATAGCCCTTGCCGATGCAGGCATACCCATGAAGAGCCTTGTTTCAGCCTGTGCAGCAGGGAAGATAGATGGCACGGTGGTACTTGACCTGAACAAGGACGAAGATAACTACGGACAGGCTGATATGCCCATAGCTATGACGCCGGATGGAAGGATCACGCTGCTCCAGATGGATGGTAACCTCTCAAAGGATGAGTTCAGGGAAGCTTTCGAGATGGCCAAAAACGGGTGCGCCGCGATATACGATATGCAGAGAGCAGCACTTCTTGAGAGATACACCTCGCAGACGGAAGGTGATATCCTTGAGTAACGAGGTAATGACCGAACTCCGTAAAGATTATATCTACAACCTCATGGTCAAGGGAGAGCGTGAGGACGGGCGCGCCTTTGACCAGTACAGGGAGATTATCATCGAGACGAATGTCATAAATAAAGCAGAAGGGTCGGCGCGTGTGCAGCTCGGGGACACTCATCTTGTCGTGGGTGTGAAGATCCAGCCAGGCACACCTTTCCCTGACACGCCTGACCAGGGCGTGATAATCACGAACCTTGAGCTTATTCCTCTTGCATCGCCCGTATTTGAGGCAGGTCCTCCGAGGGAGGATGCCATCGAGCTTGCGCGTGTGGTGGACAGGGGCGTGCGCGAATCCGGCGCAGTTGATCTCTCAAAGCTTTGCATAACGCCAGGTGAGAAGGTATGGATGGTATTCATAGACGTGCATGTGCTGGACGACGGCGGGAACATAATGGACGCGGCGTCCCTCGGGGCTGTGGCCGCGCTTATGACCGCGAAACTGCCCAATAAGCGCTTTGATATGGGTGAGGATGCGGATGTCCCGATGAGGGACGTGCCTGTGGCAATTACCGCGGTCGAGATTGGCGGCTCGGTGATGCTTGACCCGTCTTTAGATGAAGAAAGCATAGCAGGGACAAAGCTTACGGTCACCTCCAATCAGGAGGGGGCTATATCAGCCATGCAGAAGAGCGGGGTAAACCCTCTTACCACCGAACAGATAAATTATATAGTGGATATTGCAATTGAGAAGGGAAAAGAAATCAGAGAGAAGTTCCTGGTGATATAATCATGGCAGAAGTCAGAGCAAAAGGAAAAAAATCAAGGTCTGCAGGAAGATTCGGTGTCAGGTACGGCGTCAAGAACAGAAAGCTTGTTGGTGACATCGAGGAGAAGATGCACGCGGAATATACCTGCTCAAAATGCGGCGCTAAAAAGTTAAAAAGGGTTGCCACGGGCATATGGCAGTGCATGAAATGCAATACCTCGTTCACCGGCGGCTCATACGTCCCCCAGACCTCGGCGCACCTCACAGTCCTGAGGGCAGTCCACGGCGAAAGAGTTGAAGTAGGAGCAGCCAGGGTATCCAAACCCGCGGCTCTTCCGGCAAAGACGGAGTAACCAGTAGCATGGTCTATAAATGTACCCGCTGCAAGCGGGCTGTTGAGATAGATTACCAGTACAGCGGCATCCGCTGTCCTTACTGCGGACACCGCATACTTGTCAAGGAAAGACCCGTGCTTGTGAAGCGCGTAAAAGCCGAATGATCATTACCACGGCGCGCAAACCTTCTTCAAAGATACGCACGTTCTGCAAGCACCTTGGCAGGTTCACAGGCTGGGAATACGTTACCCGCGGGAAGACCGGTCTTCCGGCATTCGCTGATGAGCCTTTCCTGCTCGTGGGTGAGCACAGGGGAAATCCCGGAAGCTTTAACTTTTTTGTGAACGGGGAACCCGTCCTCTCAATACATGCCAGCGTCTCCGTGGATAAAGAGGTCGGACCCGGCGAAGAGCCCGTCATAGAGGGGGATTCCCCTTTAGCCCGCGTCCTGATCAGGGCGACAGGGTTAAAAACGGCAGGGACTTCAGAAAGGGTTATACGCGTTAATGATAAAATCGAATTCATAGATAAAGGTGTACCCGTTATTGTACTGAAAGTGCTAAGAGGCGAATGGATTGTTTGACCTGTTCAGGAAAGAAGAGCTAAACGCCCTGAAAGAGAAGGTAGCCCGGCTTGAGGAAGAGAACAGGAAGCTCCTGTTGCGTCTTGAGAAAAGGGATGAGAAAACAAAGAAGACCGTAGCGACCAAGCAGGAGGTTGACCGGGAACTGAATGAAGCCAGGCAGAGGATCTTTTCGCTTGAGAACGAGGTGCAGAAGCTTAAAAAAGAAGCACCGTCAGAGCTGAACTTCCGCTTCTCCGAGAATTTAACGAAGAAGAGGCTTGAGGATATACTTTTCCTTCTCGGCTCACTGCAATCGAGAACTTCCACACTGATAACCATCTATCTTGCAAAGGATGACGCATTTCAAAGTCTCACACCTGATATAATGGATCAGGTAGAAAGTACAGATCGCTACCTGATAGAAAAAATAGAATCATCGACCGGAAAGGCGGTTTTTTATGATACGGAACGGACTGTCAAACTGGTGGTAATCCCTGTTTTTCCGATACTGCATACTGAATATTCACTTGACAGGAGGTTTAACACCGAGCCCCTTAAAAGGAGCCTTGAGGGTGAGAAAGTGCTTGTGGTCAACGCCCACGCAGGCGAGACGTTCATAGGTATAATAGAGGCTGGTGCATTTATCGAGCATGAGGTTATAAGGAGCAGCGTCATGGGCAAGCACTCAAAAGGGGGATGGAGCCAGAAGCGGTTCCAGAGCCTTGTCGAGGAGGACGTTAAACACCATGCTGATAAGGTGAGGGAGGTTCTTCTTCCAATGGCGGGGAGGCATAAGGATGTACAGTACGTTATCGCAGGCGGCGAGGGCAGGCTGGTAAAGATGGTACTTGAGAGGCTGGATTACCCCCTGGTGATGAAGAGCATGGAGCCTGTTGAGAGGAGGAGCGCGGAGCAGGTGCTGAAGGAGATAATGATGGGGCGGTGGTACGGGATATGATACCCTCAACAGGATATCTGAAAGAAGAACGTATATATTACCGACAGTACATATCCAAATCAAATGGATAGAAAGACAGGCGAATAACTCAAAACATGACCCCAAAAACGGACATCAAAATAAGCGAGGATATACTGAAAAAGACTTCAAGATGCAGAAAGAACTTTTCCTGTTTATCCGGCGAAATCAGTACCCTCTGCAAGGTCGAACTCTGCATCGAGGATAAGATCCATTTTATTAAATGCGTTACTACAATGCCGTGCAGTTACAAGATACCCTTTGGCTATTCATACGTGTGCATCTGTCCTGTGAGGAAAGAACTGCACAATAAATACAAAGTTTGATATAATAAAAAGCTTCAGCCGAAAAGCCCTTCGCCCATCACCATATTGATCAATTTCTCAGCCCATACTAGCTTTTTCTTCTTGAGCGGTGTAACGTTCGTATCCCCAAAGTCAAATCCTGTTAAGGTTATTGATTTTGCCCCGAACTCCTGCGCCAGGAAAACGCACCTGTCCCCGTCCGTGAAACCCCCGAAATTATAGACGTTCTTGAGCGGTTTTGACTGCGTTGTCCCTATGACCCGCTTCAATCGCGGCACTTCCTCGCTCAGGGCATCCATGTTATCCCCGTGGGCATGCACAACCATTATCGCGCCCTGCTCGTTCGCCCGTGCCTCATCGTCCATATTGCCGTCAAGGTCGGTGACGATGATATCCGGGACTATGCAGTTCTTCATCAGTATGCTCGTTGCACCGTCTGCTGCTATTGTGACGTATTTTTTGGGATCTATGTTTTTAATATCGTTCGCCAGTCTCGGAGCCTTCCCGCATACGAGCACGTCCTTCCCGTCGATGGCTTTCCGAAGGGCATCTATCTCAATGACCTCAGGCATTTTTTTCCTGGCTTTTACCTCAAGCATCTTTGATAGAATATTCGCAGCGCGCTCGTCGTATATCCTGTCAAAATTCATGTCGCTGAGGATAAGCTTATAGATAGGCTCCCATTCCTCAAATCTCATAGCGGTGATGCAAAAAAAACTAGGGGAGGAGTTTTAATTCTCCTCTACCTAAAGGATTATTTCAATATCCAGCTCTTCAGCCAGTTCTTTGTACCTGTTCCTTATTGTCACTTCTGTGATCCCTGCAACTTCCGCGACCTCGCGCTGCGTCCTTCTATCGCCGCACAGTATGGAGGCGATGTATATGGCTGCAGCAGCCACGCCTGTTGGACCTCTGCCGCTTGTGAGTTCTTTCTCAGAAGCCTGCCTGAGGATCTCTACTGCTTTTGACTGCACCTCTCCGCGCAGGGTGAGCCCCGAGCAGAAGCGCGGGACGTAATCTATCGGCGACGTGGGTATCAGCTTGAGTCCGAGTTCCCTTGAGATGAACCTGTACGTTCTTCCGATCTCTTTCCTGCTGACCCTGGAGACCTCGCCTATCTCATCCAGCGTCCTGGGAACGTTGCACTGCCTGCACGCGGCGTACAGTGCAGCGGCAGCTACGCCCTCGATGCTCCTGCCGCGGATGAGGTTCTTCTCTACAGCCTTGCGGTATACGACAGCGGCAGTTTCCCTGACGTTCCTGGACAATCCCAGGGCCGATGCCATCCTGTCAAGCTCTGAGAGAGCGAACGCAAGGTTCCTCTCGGTAGCGTTGCTCACGCGGATGCGGCGCTGCCACTTTCTCAGTCGGTAGAGCTGCGCCCTGCTCTTTGATGAGATGGATTTGCCGTAGGAGTCGCGGTTCCTCCAGTCTATCATAGTGGAGAGACCTTTATCGTGGATGGTGTAGGTCATCGGAGCACCTACGCGGGAGCGCTTCATCCTCTGGTCGTGATCAAACGCCCTCCACTCCGGTCCCTGATCTATAAAATCAGCGTCAACAACAAGCCCGCATTCGTTGCAGACAAGCTCTGCGCGCTCATAATCATGTACAAGGGTATGGCTTCCACACTCGGGACATTCCACAGTGGCTTTCTCGAACTGCCCGAGTTTTTGTTTCTCTTTTCTTAACCTGATGCTTTCTTTTATCTTCTCGCGTTCAGTTTTCTCAATTTCCTTTACTTTCTCAATTTCTGTCATGCGGCCGTCCTTTAAATTATTGCAAGTATACTCTTTCGTTTTTTAGTTCCATCAGCTCAGAGGTTTTTGTCTCTTTAGATATCTTTATAGAGATATAGGGAGCCTTTACCGGACCGAAAAGTTCTTTTACCTTCCCGATCTTCTTCATCTTCTTTGTGAATACCGATGAGCCCTCGCGCAAAGCGCTCTGGTCAAGAGTTTTATCAGCACGGGCAATCAACAGGTTGTCCACAGTATGAAGAACTTCTCCCAATCTTTTCAATTTTCGACCTCTAAAAAGCTCTAAACAGAACGTTTTATTAGTATATATACCTTCCGCAAAAGTTTTATTAAATGGCTTTTATCAGATTTAAAGGTTGCGAAACTGTGGCCTGCCGCGCGCCCCTCTCGTCCAGTCCCGCTCCCATCGCGATCTGAAGCGCGACCTCGTCCGTAATAAGGTCATGAGGAGCATGTGAATCCGTGTCCACGATAAGGTTTGCCCCAGTCTCTTTAGCCATCCTCACGACATGTCCGTTGGTGCGGTTGTGCCCGCAGCGCGCGGTTATCTCAAGGCATATGCCGTTCTCCCGTGCAAGTTCTGCATCCTCAACAGTAATAAGACCAGGATGAGCCAGGATATCAATATCAAGTGCAACTGCGGCATGGTTGGTTCCGGGAGGGACGGGCTCAACCGTTGTCTCCCCGTGCACCACCACGATCTCAGCGCCGAGACTGCGAGCCTTCTCAACGAGGAGCGCCATTTTTCCAGGGGGGACGTGCGTTATCTCCACGCCATGGAAGATCCTGATGTCATAGTCGTCCTCCAGTGATTTTATATTCCCCATGCAGGACAGGACATGCTCAATGTTAGTGAAATCGACGTGGTCGGTTATCGCTATTGCGGTGTAGCCATGGAAAACAGCGCGGCGCACGAGTTCACTCGGTATCAGCTCGCCGTCGCTGAACGTGGAATGGGTATGAAGGTCTATCATTTCTGGCTCCGCGTTTTACTTATCCTATGGGCGATCTGCTTAGCTATGATGGATTTGGGACCTTTCTTATCAACAAGCACCCTTCCGCCCGTGCTCCACCACGACTTGGGATAAGCCTTATCCATTTCGACTGTGGGAGCCAGGCTCAATTCCGAGGCGGCTTTTTCTATCTCTTTTAAGGTTGGCGATTTTACAGAATCCTTAAGCGGGAGGACCCTGCCCTCTCCCCTTGACTTTGTGGCATCAAGGTACACGGGCCATATGACGAGCTTGGTTTTATCTTTTAACATTATGTCCATGTTTCCTTTTTAAAACTAATAATACTTTTCTAAAAATCAAAGTAAGGCATTGACTATTGAATAAGTTAAAGCTGATATTATTGCTGCCATGGGTATAGTCAATACCCATGCACCCACGATCTTCCGGGCAATACCCCATCTTACCGCGGAGAGCTTGTCTGTGGCTCCGACGCCCATTATAGAGGAGGATATTACGTGCGTTGTGCTCACAGGTATCCCGAAAGCAGCCATGCTGGCAAGCACAATACCACCTGAGGTCTCAGCGCAAAAACCCTGGTATGGTCTTAGCTTCGTGATCCTCTGGGCCATGGTTTTGACTATTCGCCATCCGCCTAAAAAAGTGCCAAGGGATATGGATATATGGGCTGCAAGTATAACCCACAGAGGCACTGCGAACGTTGTGAGTGAACCATATGCCACAAGCAGCACCGTGATGATGCCCATTGTTTTCTGCGCGTCATTGGTGCCGTGAGTGACGGAATAGAAAAAAGCTGAAAATAATTGGAGGCGCCGGAAATATTTATTAATCTTTGAAGGGGCAACCCGGTAGAATACTCTAATAACAAGAACCGTTAGAATAAATGCAGCCATCATCCCGATAATAGGCGAGATGACCATAAATGCAACAACTTTTTCAACTCCTGAGGGATTAATAGCCCCGCTCCCGATTGCAGCCAGTCCTGCACCAACAAGCCCACCCACCAGAGCATGGCTGCTTGATGTCGGAAGCCCGAAATACCATGTAATCAGATCCCAGATGATAGCACCGACCAGTGCGGAAAATATCATTAGAACGAGAACATCGTTGTCAGGCGCAAGCTCTATTTTGATTATTCCTTTTCCAATAGTAGCAGCAATTGCAGTAGAAAAGAAAAGCGGTCCTATTAGGTTCCCCACAGCAGCCATGCCGACCGCCCTTATCGGTGTCAGTACCTTGGTAGCTACGACTGTCGAGATCGCATTGGCGGAATCGTGGAAGCCGTTTATAAAATCAAAAAACAGAGCCAACACTACAGTAAAGATTATGAATTCCTGCAAAAATTGCAAAATACCACCTTTTAACTGTTCTTTACAACGATATCGCTGATGACGTTTGCGGCATCCTCGCATTTATCGGTGGCGAACTCAAGGCGCTCGTACACCTCTTTCAGCTTCATGATCTCTATCGCGTCCTTGCGTTTAAAAAGCTCAGCGACCGATGTCTTATAGATATCGTCCGCGATGTTCTCAAGCCGGTTGACCTCGATGCACCTTCTCTCGATCTCTTTCGGGTTCTTGAGGTTTCGAAGACCTGTGAGCGCCTGCTTCAATTCCGTAGCCTGCTTCATAAGTACTTCAGCCAGCTTTACCATGTTCTCCTCAGGCTTTTGAATATCATACAGGACAAGGCGTGTCGCAGTGCCGTCGATATAATCCAGCACGTCGTCGAATGATGAGGCAAGTTTTGAGATATCCTCGTGGTCGATAGGGGTTATGAAGGTCTTGTTGAGCTCTTCGAAGATCTCATGGACAAAATCATCCCCCTGGTGCTCGATATCTTTTATTTTCTGCTGTTTTTCTTTTATATTTTTGTAATCCTTAAGCATCTCAAGGAAGGCTGTTGAGCCGTCCAGTACGTTTTGTGATTCATTCTCCAGCATATTGAAAAAGTGCTTGTCCTGGGGAAGAATCCATTCTTTTAGTCCCATGTTTCAGTCTCCATTGCTCGAAAGGTTATAGTAGTTCATCATATTATGTTTTTCTATTTTACCGGAGAACTATAATTAACAGTTAATTCAACTCCACCCGTTCGCCAGTCACCATGAACACCACGTTTTCACAGAGATTAGTTATGTGATCCCCTATCCTCTCAAGGTACCTTGCTACAAAGGTAAGATGCTGGGCGCCGTTTATCTTTTTTGGATCCTCTATCATTATAGTGATAAGTTCTCTTCTTATCTGGTCAAAGAGCGCGTCAATCTCATCATCCCTCTTAGCAATCTGTCTTGCAAGTTCAGTATCCTTGTTCTCAAAAGCTTTCATGGTATCACCCAGCATCTGCTGGCATATCTCCGACATTCTTGGTATATCTATGAGAGGCTTTACCGGAGGTATATCTGCTGTCATTTTTGTAATGACCGCTATCTCTAAAGCAAGGTCCCCCATCCTCTCCAGATCTATAGCCATTTTCAATACCGAGACTATAAGCCGCAGGTCCCTTGCCATGGGCTGCTGGAGCGCGAGAAGGCGCATGCAGTTCTCCTCAATGCTGTGATCGATGCCATCAATCTCTTCATCCATATCAATGACCTTCTGGGCAAGGCTTACATCGCGATTCTTAAGAGATAGTACAGCATCTCCTATCGCCTTGCCTGCAAGGCCCCCCATGTTCAGTATATCCTCCCTTAATTTGTGAAGGTCTTTGTGATACGCCTCTCGAACCATATTTATCCAAACCTGCCGATTATGTAATCTTCTGTGCTTTTTTCTCTGGGCTTCTTAAATATCTGCCGGGTCTCTCCATACTCGATCAGTTCTCCGTAAAGGAAGAAGGCTGTATAATCGCTTACTCTTGCCGCCTGCTGCATGTTATGCGTTACTATGACCAGGGTGTATTCTTTCTTCAATTCCAGCATCAAATCCTCGATCTTGCTTGTAGAGATCGGGTCAAGGGCAGAGCATGGCTCATCAAATAAAATTATCCCCGGCCTGACAGCAAGAGCCCTTGCAATGCACAGGCGCTGCTGCTGTCCGCCGCTCAGTTCCAGAGCATTATCATTTAGCCTGTCCTTTATTTCATCCCAGAGCGCTGCTTTTCTTAAGCTTTCCTCAACTACAGCATCAAGTCTATTGCTGTTGATCCCATGTATTCTTGGACCGAAGGCGATGTTCTCATATATGCTCTTGGGAAAAGGATTTGGCTTCTGGAATACCATACCCACGGATTTCCTCAGTTCTACAGGGTCAATATACTTGACATCTTTGCCGTAAATCAGTATTTCACCCTGGGTTCTAAAATTGTCGATCAGATCGTTCATGCGGTTAAGGCATCTTATAAAGGTAGATTTTCCACACCCGCTCGGGCCTATTATGGCAGTTATCTTATTTTCTTCCAGATCCATGCTTACGTTCTTCAATGCCTGCTTATCTCCATACCATGCGCTTAAGTTTAGTGTCTGGATAGCTGCTGTCATCTGATCACCATTTGATGTATTTCTGGTATTTATTCCGTATGATTATAGCGGCGGCATTCATTGTCAGGAGCAATGCAAGAAGCACAAGAATGCCCGCAGCAGCAAGGTACTGGAATTCTGCCTTCGGTCTGGATGCCCAGTTGAATATCTGTATGGGCAGGGCTGTAAACGGGTCAAAAGGACTTGCTGGCGTGAAGGCTATGAAGGTCAGAGCACCGATCATGATCAGCGGTGCTGCCTCGCCCACGGCTCGTGAGAGAGCCAGTATGTTGCCTGTGAGTATTCCAGGCAGTGCAGCAGGCAGTACGTGGAATTTCACGGTCTGCCATTTTGTTGCTCCGAGGGCATAGGAGGCTTCGCGTATGGAATTGGGCACTGCTCTTATGGCTTCCTGACTTGAGATGATTATTATAGGCAGGATAAGCAGCGCCATCGTGAGCGCACCTGCAAGAAGGCTTCTGCCAAGCATCATCCATCTCACGAACAGAGCAAGACCGAGTATCCCGTAGACAATGCTGGGCACGCCTGCGAGGTTGGAGATATTGATCTCTATTATCCTGGTAAGCCATGTCCTTCCCGCGTATTCCTCAAGGTAAATTGCTGCGCCCACGCCAAGAGGTATTGAGATAAGGGCAGTGAGAAGCATGAGCCAGATAGAGCCCCAGAGCGCGGATTTAATCCCGGCCTGCTCAGGGAAGCGCGAGGGGAAGCTGTCAAGGAATCTAAAGGTGAGCCATCCGGCGCCTTTATCCCAGGCATCCCAGAGGAGCAACGCAAGAAGTAAAAGGGCTGCTGAGGTAGCCACAAGGCAAAGGTATTCAAAGACCACTCCTTTAATGCGCCTCACGTATACACCTCCCTGTACCTCTCTTTTATCCACATGCTTGCAATGTTCATGAGCAGGGTCATGATAAAAAGCACCATCCCGATGGCGAATATGGTCCTGTACTCAATGCTGCCGTAGGGCGTATCCCCCATGCTCACCTGGACGATGTACGCGGTCATGGTCTGGATGCTCTCAAAGAAATTCAGCGTTAGCTTGGGCGTTGCGCCTGCTGCTAAAGTGACAGCCATCGTCTCACCTACAGCCCTTGATATGGCAAGGATGAAAGATGCAATGATGCCTGAGAGCGCAGCAGGGACTACGATTTTAGTGGACACCTCAAGCTTTGTTGAACCAAGGGCGTAAGCACCTTCGCGCAGCGAGCGTGGAACCGAGCGCATGGCATCATCGCTCAGGCTTGAGATCATGGGAAGTATCATGATACCTACTACCACGGAAGCCGAGGCTGCATTAAAAATGTTGGCATCAGGGACGAATTCCCGGATGAGCGGGGTTATGAAGCTTATGGCAAAGTAACCGTACACTACAGTGGGTATGCCGGCAAGAACCTCAAGCACCGGTTTAACTGTCTGGCGCACTCTTGCGCCTGCATATTCGCTGAGGTAGATGGCACTGGCCATGCCTAATGGGATGGCAATGACCGCTGCGCCGACCGCGATCATCAGAGTGCCATTAATCAGGGGGAGCACGCCGAAATGCTGGGGGCGGTATGTGGGCGCCCAGGTTGTGCCGGTGAGAAAATCAAGTACAGGGACTTCCTCAAAAAAAGACAGGGTCTCAAAAATGAGCACGAGGACTATTCCCAGCGTGGTTAAAACAGAGATAAGGGCGCAGAGGAAAAGAGCCTTTTCGATTGCAAGCTCTCTGACTTGCTGCATCTTCAGTCGATCCAAACTTTGTACCTCAAGGAACTAACTTGATACTTTACTTATATGCATTGTGTTTTTATCTTGCTCTGCCCAACCCTTCCTCGTACACCGGATCCGGCATCTTCACATAGCCCACCTGGGGGACGAGTTCCTTTCCTGTAGTTAGATAGTATTTTACGAACTCCTTCACTTCAGGGCGCTTCATGGATTCTTTTTTGACATAAATGAAAAGAGGTCTTGATAATGGTTTATAAGTGCCGTCATTGATCGTTTGCTCAGACGGAAGGACCGGCCCATTACCGCTATCTATCGCCACCAGTTTTAGCCCGTCCTTATTTTCAACATAGTAAGCATAGCCAAAGTATCCAAGAGCGTATTTCTCACCTGCAATAGCCTGCACGAGCACATTGTCATCAGCACTTGCCGTGTAATCCGATCTGCTGGACTTCTCTTTACCCACTATTGCCTCTGTGAAGTAGTCAAAAGTGCCTGAATCCGTATCTGCGCCTGCAAGGATTATCTTCTCGCCAGGCCAGTTGGGGCGTACATCTTTCCATGTATTCACGGTACTGTCAGGCTCCCATATCTTTTTGAGTTCAGCCACTGTAAGATAATCCACCCATGTGTTCTGGGGGTTTACTATAACGGAGAGACCATCAAAGGCTACTTTAAATTCCTCATAGGCTATGCCGTTATTAGAGCAGAGACTTTTCTCGGGATCCTTCACTGGTCTTGATGCATCGCTTATATCGGTCTCGCCTGCGCAGAACTTCTGGAAGCCCCCACCTGTGCCACTTATCCCAACTGTGACCCTGGTATTGGGATAAAGTTTCTGGAACTCCTCCCCCACGGCTTCGCTTATGGGATATACCGTGCTTGAGCCGTCGATTTTAACTGACCCTGAAAGCTGAGATATTGCTGTAGTCGGAGAAGTAGCAGTAGATGTTGTTGTAGGCTGTACTTCATCAGGCTGCCTGCTTACGCATCCCGCTAATAGCACGACTGTAAGAATTAGAATTATAACTGTTTTTAATCGGTTCACTTATCTTTCACCAGCAGGAAATCTACTGTAGATAGTATATATCTTATCCCAAGAATCTATAGATACTATAGAAAATCAGTAGAATTTATAGGATTAACCATAGCTCCGAATAAGCAATTTCATCAGGAAATCCTAAACCTTCTCCGGCGAGTACCTGACAGCCAGTACACGAACAGTCCCAAGCACAAGCAGCAGCGCCGAGAGGGCAAAAAGCATCTCGTATGTAAATGATTTGGAATAAAGCCCGACCGTGGTTTCACGCATGGCTATTAAAATCGTGACATCGGTAATGTCGGTGAGCTTGATCCTTTCGAACCTGGAATAGTCAGCGAATGTCTTGAAGAATTCGATCACAATAAAAAGAGTGAGAACATTGGTAACTATTTTATTAAAACCGCCATCAAGTGAGTCTATCGCAATAGAGCATATATCAAGTAAAATCCGCAGTGTACCCGCGATGAGGGTCAACAGCAGTACGTACAGGATAATAGTAACAATGGAATCGGTAATTTTTTTGAAAAATTTTGGATGATCTATCATTTAAATACCATCATAAGAGCAAGCAAGAGGAGAAGGATTATCAGAAAAATTTCAAGTTTATTCAGGCTCATTTTGTAACCAGTCTGGTTAATGATGCAGAGCATATATGATATTCTTCAGCTATCGCACTTTTTGCTTTTGCTAAGGCTTCATGCGCGTTCAATCCCCTTGCTACAAATTGCTTACTTGGCAGAAAATCCTCCGCGCATGAACAGGTACATCTCCCTGTCTTCCTGCTCTATCTTCATAAGTTCCTCTTCAAGCTGATTATATAGTGTGTTTGAGAGCGTTTTCCTCGTATTTTTCTCATTTTCTTTCATCTCTTTCACCCAGACTGATAATCCTATTACAAAAGTATATATTTTGTCCCAAGAATCTATATATACTATAAAATATCAGTAGAATAAGGAAATAAACATGGAAACACGTAAAGTCTACGTAAGCGGAGGCTCGACCTACGTAATATCGCTTCCTAAAAAATGGGTAAAAAAAGCCAACCTGAAACCGGGGGATTCCCTGGTCGTGACTGAGCAGGGAAGCTCACTGCTTATCGAGACCAGCATAGTTGAGAAAGAATCAGCCGTAAAAGAGGTCAAGATCTCGCAAATACCATCGAATGAGGCTCTTGAGCGGCTAATCATTGCTTTCTACCTGGTGGGTTACGATACGATCAAAATAAAAATGGACAGGAAAGACCATCTGCCTTACAGGAAAAGCATACGAAAGGTACTGGATTACCTGATAGGCGTTGAGATTGTCGAGGATACGAACGATGCGATGACGCTTGAGATCATAGTTGACTACAGGCGCATGATGACAGCACAGCTGCTCCAGAGGATGTACTCCATCAACAGGTCGATGCTTCTTGATCTGGGCAAGGCTCTTAAGACCGGGGACACAGGGCTTGCAAAAGACATAATAGTAAGGGAGCGGGAGATCGACAGGCTCTATTTCCTGGTCGTCCGGCAGCTTAAGAGCGCAGTGGAGTACCAGCAGGTTGCAGAGAAGCTCGGAATAGAGAACCAGAGGGACTGCCTGGGCTACAGGATAGCGGTCAAGGTGCTTGAGAGGATCGCTGACCACATAGAGAACATAGCGAAAAGCTACATCCAGCTGCTTGAGATACAGAGAAATGCTGCCCTGGATGAGTTCATAAAGCTCAACGGCAGTACAGTGGTAATCTTTGAGAAGTCGGTCAACGCGCTATTCACAAGGGACCATATGGAAGCTGAAAAGATCTTCCAGGAGCTGAAGGACCTCAAGAAATCCCATTATGATATCTCGAATGAACTGCTCCAGCCTGATGATATCCAGTCTGCCATCTTGCTGAAATCCATGCTTGACAGCCTGGGGAGGATAGCAAGTTACAGTGCAGACCTGGCTGAGATCGCCATCAATATGTCTGCAGGCAGCCTGAGCCTCGGGTGAGCAAGTGACTGGCTAAAGTCCCTCAAAATCCTTGATAATGTTGATTTTAGTATGGTTTAAATAACATTAAGCTCGTTTATGATATTACGTCAAAGTCTGCCATTTTTAGCCGGACTGCTATAAAAAAAGAAAAGGTTATATGTAATAAGAGATAATAATCATAATAATGATACATAGTGTAGAAAAAAGATATCTTGAAAAAATATTTGGAAGCAGCGCCCAGACGATTGTGCTGGAGAGCCTGCTAAAAAAAAGGGGAGAATTTATCTACCTATCAGGTATTGCCAGGGAGACAGGACTTTCACACTCAAGCGTAGCAAGGGTAATAGAGCCTCTCATTGAAAATAACCTTGTGATCGAAAAGAGACTGGGTAAACAGATAAGGACTTTCGCCCTGAACGAAAGGAATGATGTTGTGAAGCTGATCATAAAATTTTACCATTCTATGGTGGCACTGTGTAATAAGAAATATAACATAACCTGAGATTGAAATCTTGTGGGTTTTCCAACAACCGGTAACTTAATTTTATTTTTTAGTTCCGGTTTTTTAAATAGAAAGATTTAAGTACCAGTAGATATACTATTAAGTTTGTCTAAAAATAGACTGGTTTTGCCAATAAAACCAAAACAGAAATTAAAAGAGAATAAACAGGCGAGTGAATATATGAGATATTCAAGAGGGGATATTGTTAGATTTAGAATTGGATCGGATGAGATACAGGAAGGGGAAATACAGGTTATTGAGGAAGACCATAACGAGGATATATTATATATAAACAGCTTCAGTGATCGTCATGGCGATCGCCGGCGCTGGGCGTATAAGGTCCCTGAGAGAAGCATAGTATCGAGGGTACCTGGATATTGAATTTTATTTGTTTTTGGGAGTGGGAATTCATCGGGGGGGAAACGCATCTTAAAAGTTTCTCCCCAATCCTAATTATCATCTCATTCCGGTTGAATAGTCGTATTTAATCCTTTATCTTCATCACTGACCTTCATCACTGCAACAAGGAATGGCAGCATCTCCACTCTTCCGACCACCATCAGGATTATCAGAGCGAGTTTCAGGTGAACGGCAAGTGCAGCGGATGCTATCCCAACCGACAGTCCCGTAGTGGCAAAAGCGGAAACTGCCTCGAACATTGAATCGGCCAATCCGAAGCCGGAGAACGAGAGAAGAGCTCCGGCTGCGACTACGAGTGCAACTGACAGAAGAATGAATGCAAGATTTGCAAGTATGTCTTTCCTCTCGTAGGCATTGCCGTCAAATTCGATCTTCTCATACTCTTTCCCGGTAAGAGAACCTATTGCAAAAGGAATTGATTTTAAGAAAAGCGCAAGGCGGAGGATTTTGATACCCCCGGCAGTGGAAAAGGTCATCCCGCCGAGGAACATCAGGATGATGAACAGGAACTTCGCTCTCTCCGGGATCAGGCTGAAATTTAGAGTGGAGAAACCTGTGCCCGTGGATGCGCTCAGGACATGGAACACTGCAGAGAATATATCAAGCGGATATACTGCCTGTACAGCCAGCACGCCGGCGGCTGAGATAATAATAAATATCCAGAATTCCTTTGTGAACGCGGACCTGGATTTTCCGCGTACGATCCTGTAGTGGATGAAAAAGCTTGTAGCGCCAAAAATCATCATGACTATGACGACAAGAATTACGGGAGGTGCAGTGTATGGTGAAAAATCGGCCACGGGGGAAAAGCCCCCCGTCATAAGCGAACTCAGTACAACAGAGATGGTATCTGCTATGTCTGTAAAACCCAGCAGATAGAATATTGCCGAGAAAAGGAGGATGTACACCGTATATACAACAAGGATCGATACCAGGGATTTTTTGATGCTGTCCGTGACGCGCATGAAGTTCATGACCTTTGACATATTGTCAAGCGTCTTTCCGCTGTAGAAGAAGGCAAGAAGGATGAACACAATGCCCAGTCCGCCGATAAGGTGCGTGAAACTGCGGTAAAATATGAGCGAGCGCGGAAGGGCATCCGGGTCTGTTATAAGCGAAAAACCTGTGGTAGTATACCCTGAGACACTCTCAAAAAAGCTGTTCACGAACCGCACGGTGAGGCTTGAGTCATTGAATGCATTGAGCCAGAAGTACGGTATTGCTCCAAGAAGCCCAAGAATGAAGAATACGCCCGTAAGAAGAATGCATGACTGCCTGAAGTCAAGCTCCTCACGCACCGAGAGGGCGTTCAGAGAAAAACCGAAGAAGAAGAGAGCAAAACTTGTTACAAATAGAGAAATTATTGCCTGATTTTCATTGTACACGAATCCCATAACAATGGGAAAGGCAACCAGGACCCCTGCAAGCTGTAAAACCAGACCCATGTTCGCCAGTACCGGACGCATATCACATTACTTTCCATTAATATATATAAAGCTTAGCTATAATCATCATAATCAGGCCGACTTCTCAAGTGGAAAAATATCATAGTAGATTAAGGAACAACCGAACGCATGGGAAAGATATATAAAACCAAACCGGCTGAATTCTTTGATATTGCGGCACAGCAGGGACATTTACGAGATAGTTCAACTCAACAAAATGAGCTATAGCGAAATTCGAAAATAACCGTAATACCTGTGTGAAATTAAAAAGGGGATCATGCAGCACGGTTGGTGCCACATGATGAAGCGTTTAAAGTTCTTATGCTCCGATGGGGATTTGAACCCCAGTCGTCAGAGTGAGAGTCTGACATGATTGGCCGTGCTACACTATCGGAGCGCGGTTATCTGAAAGTCACTATGTGGTTATTAAAGTTTCGTTTGTGCTCAGAACTGTATATAATTATTTGCCTTCCCCCGGGAAGAGAGGATACCTGTTGATTACACTAAATTTATTAAATAATCTTTATCATGTTTAATCATGATAAACTTTATGTACTATGACATCGATGTAAGTGTAGGAGGAGCTTTATGAGCGATATCATAAACGTAGTTTCCCGCAGCAACGGGAAGATAGACAGAAAAAAAGTGAAGGCATCGCCATATGAATTTACAATAGCCACAAGGGCAAAGTGGGAGATGGTAATCGCGGATGAGGATATTACCATAGGAGCAGGAAAACTTGAGCGCGTAAGGGTAAAAGATATCAAGGTACAGAAGGATATGCTTGCGATGCCCTGCGCTTTCAGCCACCATCCACTGGTTTCGGTCATAAAAGTGGGGGCAAGGGACGGTCCTGCACCCGTGGAGACAGACCGCATCGTAAATACAGCCTATGTGCTGGGGCAGGAATCAGGCGAGATCAAAAAAGGAGATCTCCTCTCAGTGCTTAACCTGTACCCGATAATGTTCACGCGCGAGGCAACCAAACCCGTACAGCTTGGGTGATGGAATGGAGACCTGCAGGATCTGCAAGGGCGACCAGGACTCAAAAAACTTCGAGGGCTATAATATCTGCACCGAATGCGCAGACATAATGGAAGACCTGATGAGCGAATACTTCCTGAGGACGCTGAAGTACGAGGGCGGAGCCACAAAAATGGGCTACCTGAAATACCTTGAGAGCGGAAGGGAGTTCATCAGCGATTACCAGAGGATAAGGAAGCACAGCAAAAGCCAAATCAAGCACATAGAAGAGCATGTGCGCGAGGAGATGCAGAAAAAACCGGAGGGCGGAAAACAGAGGTATCTGGAGAGGCTGCTTCAGACCATCAACTGGCTTGAGCGCTGCCCTGAGTTCTACAACTACTATTTCAAAGAGTATTACGTCTGTCCAGGCTGCGGCGCATCCATATTCGACCACTACGATAAACAGGAAGTGGGCGACTGGCTCATGATAACGTGCAGTAAGTGCGATACGGTCATCAAGAAGTATTTCTCACCCAAGCTTGTGAGCTAGCCCTCTTATTTTTCCATTATCTTTCCTCTTATCTTTTCTCTTATTTTTCGAAATATTTATTCATTAATAGAGAATATTGTGTTTTCCATGTCCGATATCCTGATAGTCTATTACTCAAAAGGCGGGAACACCGAAAAGCTTGCGAAAGCGGTAGCAGAAGGCGTGCGCGAAGGTAAAGGGAACCCGACCCTCAAACCGGTGGACGAGGTCGATATTAATAAGCTCCCCGAGTATGACGGCATTATAGCAGGCTCACCCGTGTACTTCGGGACAATGGCGGCAGAGTTGAAAAAGTTCTTTGAAGAATCCGTAGTAGTAAGAAGAAAGCTCTTGAATAAAGTGGGCGCAGCCTTTGCCACCTCTGCGCACAGGACGGGCGGCAAGGAGACCACGATCATGTCCATACTCCAGGCAATGCTCATAAGTGGTATGGCGGTGGTGGGCGACCCGTTTGAGACAGGAGGCCATTACGGTGCAGCAGGCTCTGACGAGGTGGGATTAAAAGAGGGTAAAGCGCTTGGAAAAAGAGTTGCCGAACTGGCTGAACTGATACACAGGAAGAAATGAACAAAAAAATCACAGCCGTGCTGGGTATTATTTTACTTCTTGTTCTTATTCACTACCTTACGCCAGAAGGGAGCGACCGGTGGAGCGTGAGGAAAGATGGCGTTATCGCCTACCCGGGGGACAGGGGCAAAATCGATGTAAAAGTCCTTAAAACAGAATCAGGCAGCAATTACACCCTTGAGACCATTTCGTTTGCGAGCAAGGATTATACAGTTGAGGGATTACTTCGCATACCCTCATCTGAGAAACAGGTCCCGGCTATCGTGATCCTGCCAGGCGCCACAGTACCGAAGGAAGGGACGCAGGGACTGGCTGAGATATTTTCAAACCTTGGCTATGCAAGCCTTGGTATCGAGCAGCGCAACCGCGGAGGGGTAGATCCCAGATACGATTACGGGCTGTTCAAAGAGAACAAAGAGCCTGTGGAGCACAAGATGGTGTTCGATGCCCTGCGCGCCCTTGATGTCTTAAAACAGGACGAGCGGATCGATCCAGAGCGGATAGCAATAATCGGGGAGAGCAACGGCGGGCGCTTTGCCATCATCGCAGCGGCGGTCGACCAGTCCATTGCCGGGGTTATCGGCATCAGTACGAGCGGCTATGATGCAGAGACAGAGACCGCAAATATCATGGATGAGCCTCTCTCCAGGTTCTACCGCTCCATCGATCCAGATACGTACCTGGGGTTCATTCCCCCGCGCAGGTTCGTGATGCTGCATTCGGTAAACGACAGCATTATCCCGATAGACCTTGCCGAGAAGACCTTCAGAAAAGCATTCGAGCCAAAAAAATTTTACAGGATCGAGGCTGGACGTCATGGGTTCAGCGAGGGCATGAGAGAACCGCTTGAGAATGAGCTCAGGTTGATACTGCAGTAACCCAGGAGTACTGGATTTATGGGTACTGAGCATCGGCTCTTTCTGAGTCAAAAAGAGGCATTATCACATCTGGATACCACGCCTGCATGAACGTAAGCAAATGGTATTTCATGAACACAGGCACAGGTACGGACACAAGCAGAATTAATAATATAAATACAATCACAGCTAACAGTCCGTAGGGTATCATCACTATCCAGAATAAGGGGCTTGAAATTCCCTGACCGAGACCCGACAATATGAAATATAATATCAAAGCCGGTACAAGGAGGATGAGGAACACTATAATAAAGAGCATCAGAGCCGCTACCCCCACAATAATCACTGCAGCTATGCCCATTATTATCCTGACCGCCCAGTAGACCGCTACCTGCTTCCAGTCTTCCCTGAATCTCCCAAAGACCTTTTTTATAGCTGCAGTTATGCCCACCTCCTGATACATCGCTACAGGAATGGCAAGGCTTATGAGTGAGCGTATGATCCCGACGAGCACGGCGAATATAAGCACTACACCAAAGAACCACAGTATGCTGCTGAGAATCAATCCAGGGGTCACAGTCCCTGATAGGAGCCGCTGCAGCAGGGGTATCATTGCCAGAATAAATAATGAAAGGAAGAGTATCAGCAGAGTTATCTGTATTATAAACAGGTTAAATCCGGGACGCAGGTATTTCCTGAAGTATGCCCGGATGGCGACATGATTAGTCACGAGGGACTCTACGAATACGAACTCCATAATGCTGGATATGAGAGTAAATAGCAGTATTAGAAAAATTATAATGGCAACAGCTATCAGAATATATGTCTGATACTGGTGCCAGAACTGGCTTACCTGGTTGAGAATTTCTTCTGTTGAAGGCATCTCTGTCCCCCCGTCCTCATACTGCCTCTGATAGCTTGCCGGAAGGTTGAAGTTGGAGGTTCCTATACCGCCTCCGCCGACAAAAAGTACTATGATCCCCAGCCTGATCCATTTCCAGAAATCAAACGGTTCGAGGAGAGCCTTCTTTGTCCTTTTAATCGCAGCATCGACCGCGTCAATACTATACCAGCCCATAATATCTAATTATATTCTCATACGTTATATTTATAGTCCAAGTAATTTCCAGTTGATTGTCAGATCTTTTATTTCCATGGCAGGTACTTTTATTCTCCTGCCAGTTCTCTAAATACGCTCTCACCGAGGTTATATCAAGCGAGTGAGCCAAAAAAATTTACAGGATCGAGTCAGGAAGGCATGGGTTCAGTGAGGACAAAAGAAAGAAATCTCTCCTGAAAAGCTCAAAGAACTGATGGGAGAAGAGGCTTATGGTAGATACCTTCAAGAAGTAAGCAAGGTGGGGCAATGAAACTGGAGGAACGCATGGAAACATGCTCATTCTGCGGGCAGCGGTTCAATGTAAACAAACGGGATAATTCAGGATACATCCGCAACATGCCGATATGTGCTCCCTGCCGTGAGGATCACGGAGATTATATCTAACACTGGAAGAGCCACAGCTTTTTATAAGTGAGCATTCGTATACAGAGTAATCAAAACCGCTATTGGCTGGGGTAGCCCCTCATGTAGAACCGCTTGCTGATTTACTGGCAGGGCAGAGCGCATCATTTCCACTGGAAAGTAGTAACCTGGATGAAGCGAAATACAGAATAGATTGTAGATAGTGGGCAGGTCATTGGTGGGAGTGGGAGTGAGTGTATTAAAAAAGATTGATCTGCCCACAAGCCAGCCACAATAATTTCATCATATTTATTTTTGTTGGTAGGCTTTTCTTATCTATTCTACAACGCCCACCCTTTTCCAATATAACTAAAGGTAATAACGTAATGTTTATAAATCGATAGAATCCACAATCCGTATATTGGATAGGATAGGATTGGCGGTATACTAATAGGGCTTATCTACTCTGGTTACTGCTGGACTTGTCGGTGGTGTTTACATGCATTGTCAAACTGCGCTCCTGAAAAACGGATGTATATCGGTTAGTGAGGATGCCATAAAGAAAACTACAAAATGCAGGAAAAACTTTTCCTGTTTATCTGGTGAAACTCCTCTTTGTAAAGTGGAACAATGCATCGGCAAAGAGGTTATCTTCGTTAAGTGCAAGGATGAACAACATTGCATGTACAAGATTTCTACTATATGTACCTGCCCCGTAAGGAAAGAACTCTACAACCGCTATCAAATCTAAGGGTGTGCGTTTCTATTTTCTGTAGAGGAGCTTGTACCATATATAGACCAGCATTAAAAGAGCCACCATAGACCCAAGAAATGGAATGAAGTAAACAACATGAAAAACCCTTTCCAATGGAAATCCAGTGAGTTCAATATATTCCATCAATATAAAGTGAAGGAATACTAACCCTACGGCGATGAGTGTAAGTTTAAAATTGGCTCTTAGAAATGACCTGTCCAGGAATACTCTCGCTCTGGCTGTATCCATCTCGATTTCTTTCCAGCGTAACAGGTTCTTTACAGAAAGATAGGTTGCGATGGCTGCAATTATCAATAACAATGTGACCGAAATCAGAGATATTAGAATCATGCAGCGGCATTATATAAAATTTACTATATAGAGTTTTCTATAACCCCACTCCCACTCCCCAAGCTGCCTATCCTATAACAGTCGCCCTCTGTGCTGTGGTGACAATCTTACTCTCATTACTATGAATTTCGACAAGCTCAAAAGACGCAGGAATGCCCACTATTTTGAAGTTGTTATACTTTATGTAAAGCTCTTCTATCTTCTTCCCTGTTATGCCCGATTTCAGTAGCTCAACCCTCTCCTGGGGAGTTTCTAACATAGACTCATCTCCTATCCTATCCGTAATCGAAATCGTTTTCCCCGTTTTTCCACCATGATATATGCATAAACTATGTGGTTAATATGGGTTGCGGTTTAAAAATGCAAAGCCTCTGAAGAAAGATATTTGGTATCATTCAGTTACACTGGACGTTTTACCATACCAGTAGTTGCAGGGTCATGGTAAATGGGAGTGTAGGCAGGCTGGGGAAGTGGTCACTACCAGCAGGTTTTGTATATGTAAAAATATAAATAACCCCAATATTATAGCCATCAGTTAGTTCATGATTTATCATGAAGAAGTGTGGATGGTGGTGTTCATGATAAGTCATGAACTATTCACGGCATCAGAGACGGCCTCATAGCAGTACGGGGTCAGGGACATAGTAGCCAGTAGATGCCAAGAACTGGGTAGGAAGGGCATTGGTTTTGAGATAGATGCTCAAACATGAAGCGGAACGGGTCATGGTAAGGTTGCCTTACCCTTTCTGACATCCTATCCTGCACCTTTTTACGGGTAGGGCATATGCTGTTGCAACTGCTGTTTTGGCATACCAGTAGTTGTAGGTTCATCCAGGGTAAAGAAATATTTCCTTCGCAGCCATGCCTACGGCAATCGATATATGTGCTGTAGTAATCCTTTTTATCTCTGCGAGCATAACTACCAATGGGGCACGGCAGGCATGATTCAAGAAGAATGCGTTTGGAATATGAAAAAGATATGTAAAAAGGACGCATTGGTAGTTGAGTATTTCATACGTATGTTCAATAGAATAAGAAAAGACCAAGAGGCGATAAAAGCCATTGAGTCCGTTCCCCACAGCGGCAAAGACTGGAAAGAGAAAGGATGCAAGTAACGGGCAATTACGGGCTAAATCAATCATAATTAACAATTTTCATTATTATTAGTTCTCAAATAGTTTTATATTGTCAGAAATAGTATGATTGTAAGGAGACAAGAAAAAAATGGACATATTTGAAGTATTGACCGCTATCTCAAAAAGAAAGAAAGCATCCATGCATAGCGGTATAAATGAAAAAGAAGCCCTGGTGAAAGCAGAACTTGAGGTCTCCAAAGAGTATCACATATCGCTTTTTGACATCAGGAAGTTAGTCGGGGTACAGATTCAAATGCAATGAAGTCTGAAGGCAACGGCGCTCATTTATCATAAGTCCAATTGCTTTCGGGTTTCTATCCTTTCCTATAGTGTTTATTCAGAGGATGTTCCACCAGCTTAAAGAACAGCATAGATGCATCTGCAAGTTCTTTAACTGAAAAAAGTATAACGGGCAGGCTTTGAAGCACCCGCTTTGCCAGAATATAGCACTTCAATCCAGGAAAGTAAGTGGGCGGGTAAATAGAGAGTGGGAGTTCGCATAAAATGGGATTAGACCAGCCCACGCTTTCCTGTCTTCAGTCCCTTAGTCTCATGTATTTTCTCGCAGTAGCACAGATAAATATTCTTTGTGATTAAAGTAGCACGGATGCTTTAACCTTGATTTCTGGCGGAATATCGCCTTTGACGAGCAATAGTTATATGAAAGATTGAGTACATAATATATTTGGGGTGTTCGATGTCGGGCAACATGGATGAAAGAGTAAAAATTCGGCTGATCAAATTTCTCCTGAAGGATAAGATAGGCATTAGGAAATCTCTTTTGAATCACTTTTTACAGGCTAAGACCTGTACTACTAATGATGCCTATGACTGCCTCATAAAGCAGGGCTTTAATGTTAACTATAAAGGGGTCTCTGCTCTGGTGGGACAGATGCATAGCAGACTTGGGATTCTGCATGTCCATCTGGCTGAGGAACATAACGTCTATTCCCTCAAAGAAGATTACTGGGATACTGTAAATATGCTTATAAACAGCCATTTAACCGCTAATTGAATCATGACTCGATTCGTCTGAGTTTCAGGAGGAAAGGAAGGGGCAAACGTGGCTGAAACATGCCCTCTCCTTCGACCCGTATCATAATCGCCTTTAGTACCATAGCGCAGGCTCTCCAAATTCCAGATTGCAGCCACCAGCTACGTTTTTCAGAATTTCCATCCTATCTATCTTTCGTCTCCATTGTTTTTGTTTCTCTGACCTCATTAATAAGGGTAACGCTCGACAATCAAATTCTGTAAAATGTAAAAAAGGGAGTAATTAGAATGAGGAACAAACCAAAAAAAAGAATCGTTTTTATTGGATAGGATAGGGTGGTGGTATGATGGTTCGTTCCTTATAGAACAAATGTATTTGTGGTATAAAGCAATTTTCCAATATTATACCAAAATTTTTCCTGAATTTGAGGTCTATTCTTACTGTTTTTCGTTTATTCTTAATACCC
>Ga0074199_1000526_pt1 | contig 57061 bp, 41 predicted proteins | sample EPASupsiteSAE347_FD_64528 | JGI IMG/M metagenome (GOLD analysis project Ga0074199, IMG submission 64528) | Bioremediated contaminated groundwater from EPA Superfund site, New Mexico - Sample SAE3-47 | ecosystem: Environmental > Aquatic > Deep subsurface > Groundwater > Contaminated ... | reverse complement strand
CGAGACATCTGGTAATGGCAGAGGTGAGGGTGGTTTTGCCGTGGTCTATGTGTCCGATAGTTCCTATATTCACGTGGGGTTTGTTTCTTTCAAACTTTTTCTTAGCCATAGAGGACCTCCGTTTTTAAATTTATGGAGCCCACGACCGGAATTGAACCGGTGACCACTTCCTTACCAAGGAAGTGCTCTTCCGACTGAGCTACGCGGGCTTTTAAAGCGGGCAACAATTCAACCCGCTCAGCATTTTGGAGCGGGAAACGGGATTCGAACCCGCGACCCTCAGCTTGGAAGGCTGATGCTCTAACCAGCTGAGCTACTCCCGCATCCTTTAATCCAATAATCCAATTTTGTGTTATGAGTATCAGGTTTCGAGCTGTTTGCATAATGCGCATTTTAAACTTAAAACTCATAACTTAAAACTTAAAAACAACAAATTTTGCTTTGCAAAATTTGTATATGGTGGAGAGGGGAGGAATCGAACCTCCGAAGGCTGAGCCAACAGATTTACAGTCTGCCCCCTTTGGCCGCTCGGGAACCTCTCCATGGAGCTGGTGATGGGACTCGAACCCGCAACCTGCTGATTACAAATCAGCTGCTCTGCCGATTGAGCTACACCAGCACAAACGTTTATTATAGTACAAGATTGGTATAAAAAACAATATTTATTATACTATTTTGCTGTACATGTCAATATTATTGCGCCTCTGTCACAATAATATTGACTTCACATGGTTTTTTAGTATATCTTAAGCATACATTAAACAGCGGGGTGGAGCAGTTTGGTAGCTCGTCGGGCTCATAACCCGAAGGTCACTGGTTCAAATCCGGTCCCCGCAACCAATGACGACAAAAGGTTAGCGATTCAGCTAACCTTTTTTTATTGTCCATTTCTACCATTTTTCTACCATTTGCCTTATTTTAGTATCTCACTAACTCTTAAAGCTTTCTCAGTGTTCACAGCCTTAAGCAAATGCCCGTATACATTGTAAATAGTCATTGAAGGTCAGGGCAGAAAATGATTTGGGCGACCAAACTGCCATTATAACATCAATAGGAATTATATTTATTGTTTTTCTTAACTTGACTGCCCTTGATCTATTTGATAGCATTAGAGAAAACAAGTTTTGGGGATTATGAGGAAAAGTACTTCTCATAGAATGGGGGGGTAAAGTGAAAAATCATAAAAAACCAAGGAAATCTTCAGATGCTCAAGCAATCCAATACTGGCTTGTCGTAACGTCACTTGATAATTTCAGGCATGATTGTGATGTTCTTGGTTTCCAATATCAAAGCAGGCCCAATCTTATAAGGAGAAGGATGGGTTATGGCTCGCCGGTAAGATTGTGTAAATTATTATGAATACAGACCTGACTTTCATCACCAACGAGAAAGGCCAAAATCTCAAAAACCGTTTCGAGGCGCTCATCAAAGATACACGCTTCTTTGACTGTCTTGTCGGTTACTTCTATACCAGCGGCTTTTTCAACATCTATAAATCTCTCGAAGATACTGAACTGATAAGGGTTTTGATCGGCATCAATACGGACCGTCAAACCTTTGATCTCATCCGGAAAGGGAATGAACTGCAGCAAAGGGAGCTACATTTTTCTCATGCTGAAACGAAGCAGCGCCTCGAAGGTGAAATCGAAAAAGAGTTTGAACATTCCGACGACAATCAGAACATTGAAGAAGGGGTGGAGAAGTTTATTGAGTGGATAGGGCATAATAAACTCAGGATCAGGGCATATCCTTCAGATAAAATACACGCCAAGGTTTATATCATGACCTTTAAGGAAGGCGACCGTGACACGGGCCGTGTGATTACCGGTTCCAGTAATTTTACACAGGCCGGATTCATTGATAATCTTGAATTTAACGTAGAACTGAAAAATCGTGCAGACTACGAATTTGCTCTCAATAAATTCAATGAACTATGGGCCGATTCTGTAGATGTCAGTGAAAAATATATTGAGACAATCAAAACTAAAACATGGCTCAACCAGACAATCACACCTTATGAACTTTATCTGAAATTTCTCTACGAATATTTTAAGGATGAGCTTAGCCTTACTGATGAAGTTTTTGTTCGTTATTTGCCTGAAGAATTCATGAAACTGGAATACCAGGAGCAGGCTGTCCTGAATGCGAAAAAAATTCTTGAAGAGTATGGTGGTGTCTTCGTTTCTGATGTTGTAGGCCTCGGAAAGACCTACATTTCTGCGATGCTTGCAGGACAGCTTGACGGCAGGACACTCGTTATTGCTCCTCCTGTCCTTCTTGACACGAACAATCCCGGCTCATGGAACAATGTTTTTTCTGATTTCCGTGTTCCTGCCGATTTTCAATCAATTGGGAAGCTCGATGATTTGCTGAAAAAAGGTGTTGAAAAATATGACAACATAATTGTTGATGAAGCACATCGTTTTCGCACAGAGTCCAATGTAACTTATGAAAAGTTAGCGGAGATATGTCGCGGCAAACGAATCATACTTGTTACTGCTACTCCTTATAATAATTCACCGAAGGACATCCTCAGCCAGATCAAGCTCTTTCAGAACGCAAAAAAAAGCATGATTCCCAATCTTCCGAATCTGGAAGCTTTTTTCAATGGATTGGATAAGAGACTCAAAAACCTTGATAGACAGAGAGATTACAAGGAATACATCAAAAGGGTCAAAGAAAATGCTAAGGAAATCAGGGATAAAGTATTAAAGTACCTCATGGTTCGCCGTACCAGAACGGAAATAACGCGGTTTTTCTCTCAAGATCTTGATAGACAAAAACTGAAGTTTCCTGATGTAGAGGCCCCGATACCGCTTTTCTACGAGTTGGATGAACATGAAGATCATGTTTTCAACAAGACAATTGAGCTTACAGCTCAGAAATTTAACTATGCCCGCTATATGCCCATGCTCTACTACAAAGGAAAAATAGATCAGCTCGAAGAGCAATCCCAGAAAAACATGGGCAAATTTATGAAAATATTGCTCGTAAAGCGTCTGGAAAGCAGTTTTCATGCCTTCAGAAATTCTATTGCCCGTTTTATTCATTCCTACGAACAGTTTATCCAGGAGTACGATAAAGGTAATGTCTATGTGAGCAAAAAGTATGGGAATAAAATATTTGAACTGTTAGAAAATGATGATGATGAAGCCATTCAGCACCTCATTGAAGAAGGGAAGGCGCAAATATATAAAGCTTCTGATTTTAAAGATGATTTCAGACCTGTGTTGCAGGCTGATCTTGATATTCTCAGGGAAATACGGGAATTATGGTCATCCATTAATAGAGATCCGAAGCTGCATTCTTTTCTCAGAGAGCTTCAGAAAAACGAGGATTTACAGAAGAATAAACTTATTATTTTTACCGAATCAAAAGAAACTGCGGAATATCTTGCCAATCATATTGATGTCAAGCTTAAAGGAGAGGTTCTTTCATATAACGGCTCTTCAGGAGAAACTATACGGGATAAGGTTATTGAAAACTTTGACGCAAAGGTGAAACATAAAAAAGATGATTACCGTATACTGGTTTCAACCGAAGTGCTTTCCGAAGGTGTGAACCTTCACAGGGCTAATGTGGTTATCAATTACGATATTCCCTGGAATCCTACTCGGATGATGCAGCGTGTAGGCCGTATTAATCGTGTTGATACAAGCTTCGACAAAATCCATACCTTTAATTTTTTTCCGACTAAACAATCAAATGATCAGATCAAGCTGAGAGAATCAGCGGAGTCAAAGATCAATGCTTTCCTGACACTCCTTGGCGGTGACGCTGCGCTTCTCACAGAAGGAGAACCAATCGGGTCTCACGAACTTTTTAACCGACTCCTCAGTACAAAGACAATTACCGGAGAGGATGAAACAGAAGAAAGCGAATTAAAGTATCTGAACATCATCAAAACTATTCGCGATGAGCACCCCGAAATATTTGACAAAATAAAGCGCCTTCCAAAAAAGGCTCGTACCGCAAAGGAAAACAGGGAATATGGCAATACGCTTTTGACTTATTTTCGTCGTAATAAGCTGCAAAAATTCTTCCTTGCCGATAATGTCCATGATGCCCGGGAACTTGATTTTCTCTCTGCCGCAAAGCTCCTCGAAGCCGATCCCGAGACAATTCGTCGTAAAACAGGTTCGGATTATTATGAGCTGCTTTTCAGGAACAAGGAGGCATTTCTCTTTGCTACTGATGAAGAAATGCCTGAAATGACCTCACGAGGAGGTGGCAGGGATAGCGCCACGCAACTGCTGCGCATTTTGAGGGCGGTGATGAAAGACCGCCGCCAACTTACTGAAGATCAGGAGATTTATGTAAAAAAGGTTCTGCTGCGCTTGGAAGAAGGGGCTTTACCTAAGCAGACCACCAAAGAAGTCCTTAAATCTCTTGATAAACTGAAGGGCGGCCTCGTTAATCCCTTGAAGGCGCTTGGGGTGTTACAAACTATTATATCTGCAAGACTGCTGGAGGAGCATTTTGCAGCAGGTGCAGGTGTCCGAAGCGGCAGAAGAGAAGTGATTCTGTCAATTTATTTGACTGAGAATTAGGGGGGGATAATGGAAGAAACAAAAGTCGCATTATTTAAAGGAAAGAAAATCCGTAAGACCCTTTATGAAAACGAGTGGTGGTTTTCTGTGGTTAATGTGTGCGCAGTGTTGACTGAAAGTACGGATGCGGGAGCATATTGGAGAAAGTTGAAACAGAGACTAAAGGAAGAAGGAAGTGAAGTCGTGACGTTTTGTCACGGGTTGAAGTTGCTTTCCCCTGACGGAAAGTACAGGGAGACGGACTGTGCTAACACCGAAGGCATTTTCCGTATTATCCAGTCAATCCCTTCCCCTAAAGCTGAGCCTTTCAAGCGCTGGCTGGCCAAAGTCGGGTATGAGCGTGTTCAGGAGATAGAAGACCCGGAACTTGCTACAAAGAGAACCCGACTTCTTTATAAGCTCAAGGGATACCCGGATGACTGGATTGAAAAAAGGATGCGCGGGCATTGCTATCCGTGAAGAGCTTACCGATGAATGGCAGAATCGGGGAGCGCAGGTAAAAAAGGATTATGAGATTCTCACTGCTGAAATATCAAAGGCGGCATTTGGACTGACTCCAACAGAATATAAGAAACATAAAGGTTTGAAACGCGAAAACCTCCGCGACCATATGGACGATTTCGAACTCATCTTTACCATGCTTAGCGAGCGGGCCACAACGGAAATTCACCGCACCGAAGATTCGCAAGGCTTGAAGAAGCTCAAAGAAGACGCGCAGGCAGGCGGAGATATTGCCGGTAATGCCCGAAAGCAACTGGAAAAAAGGCTCGGAAAGTCGGTTATCTCCAAAGCAAACTATTTGAAAAAACCTGCGGAACAAAAGAAACTGCCTAAGAAAGCAAAGTAATGGACAGAAACCAGGCACAGCGTATTGTCAGAGAAACATTGGAGAGCCCTTTCGACAAGGGCAGGTTTATATATTTCATCAAGAACCTCCTTAATTCAATCGAAGAAGCCCCTTTTTCGTATAAGGGTAATTTGCTTCCCGATGCTTACGATCAATACATAAGCGTCCTTGAACGTATCGGCAAATATTCGGATGGGGAACATAAGATTGACATCCTTGTGGTAAAACTCAGGAAAGAGACTTCCATTGAGCGTGCCCGCACCATGCAGAGAAATTTCATTGCCTGGTACTTAAATGGAAGCCGTGGTGACGTGCAAAAGGATGCAGCCCTTGTTGCCTTTGTTTCGCCTGATCAGGAAGACTGGCGGTTTTCTCTTGTTAAAATGGACTACCGCTTTGAAGAAGGCAAAAATGGGAGAATAAAAGTTAAGGAAGAATTTACTCTTGCACGCAGATGGTCTTTTCTTGTGGGCACGAATGAAAAGAGCCATACTGCTCAGATTCAGCTTGTTCCCATTATGGCTGATGATGAACATAGCCCTTCTCTTTCCCGACTTGAAGAGGCTTTTAACATTGAAACAGTTACAAAGGAATTTTTTGAGAAATACAGGGAACTATTTTTATGGACCAAAGAGACCCTTGATAAAATTGTCTCTGAAAATCAGGCGGTCAAGGCTGATTTTGAAACAAAGGGCGTCAACACCGTTGATTTTGCCAAGAAGCTGCTCGGTCAGATCGTCTTCCTCTATTTTCTCCAGAAGAAAGGCTGGTTTGGTGTCGGGCGTGATGCGGACTGGGGTACAGGACCGAAGGGCTTTCTCCGGGAACTCTTTGACGGCAAGCACGGCACATACGGCAACTTCTTCAACGACATACTGGAGCCGCTTTTTTATGAGGCACTGGCGCGCGAGCGCGACGGTGATTTTTACAGCCGCTTCAATTGCAAAATTCCCTTCTTGAACGGCGGTCTCTTTGATCCCATAGGCGGCTACGACTGGGTACATACGGATATCCTTCTGCCTGACGAACTCTTTTCCAATCATAAAAAAACAAAAGAAGGCGACAGCGGTAACGGTATCCTCGATATATTTGACCGGTACAATTTCACCGTTAAAGAAGACGAGCCCCTGGAAAAAGAAGTGGCTGTTGATCCGGAAATGTTGGGCAAGGTCTTTGAAAATCTGCTGGAAGTGAAAGACCGCAAGTCAAAGGGCACCTACTATACACCACGCGAGATTGTACATTATATGTGCAGGCAGAGTCTCATCAATTACCTTGAAGCTCAGTTGAATGGCCCTGTTGTTGCCTATGAAAATAATCTCCCCAACCCCCCTTTTGTAAAGGGGGGCGAGGGGGGATTAATAAATATGTTCGGAAATAAAGTAAAAACAGGGCAGATGGATTTGACGATAGAACACCGGCCCGGCACTGCCATCTCAAGAAGCGATATTGAGATGCTTGTCTTTATCGGTGAGCAGGTCAGCGAGAACGAAGCCGTTGTGGAAGCAAAAGGCAGGGAAACCGATAGATATTCCTATCAGTTGCCTGAAAGCATCCGGCAGAATGCCCTGATCATAGATGAGAAGCTTGCTGCCATAAAAGTCTGCGACCCTGCTATCGGGAGCGGCGCCTTTCCTGTGGGAATGATGGGCGAGATTGTCAAAACCCGCAATGTCCTCTCTGTTTTCATTAAAGAGCCTTCGCGGACAATTTATAGTTTCAAGCGTCACTGCATTGAGAAATCCATCTATGGTGTTGATATTGACCCCGGCGCTGTAGAAATTGCAAAACTGCGTCTATGGCTGTCCCTTGTCGTAGATGAAGATGATATCCGGGAGATCAAACCGCTGCCTAACCTTGATTATAAGATAGTCTGCGGCAATTCTCTTGGAAGCGTTGAAGGGATGTTGGAACACAGCAAGTATTTTGTTGAATTGGAATTATTGAAGAAGCGCTTTTTTGATGAAACAAGTCCGGGCCACAAAAAAGAGGAGAAATCGAGAATAGACGAACTCATCATTAAACTCACCGGCAACAAAGAGCGTTTCGATTATAAAATATTCTTCAGTGAGGTTTTTGATCATGCAGGCGGTTTTGATGTGGTCATCGCCAATCCTCCCTATGTCCGTCAGGAAGGGATAAAGGCATTAAAGCCCATGCTTGCCAAGGAATTCGGCAAGTTCTACTGCGGCACTGCCGACCTCTACACATATTTCTATAAGCGCGGCATAGACATTTTAAAATCAAAGGGTCACCTGTGCTTCATTGCTCCAAACAAGTTCATGAGGGCAGGCTACGGTAAAAATACCCGTGAACTGCTGGCGCAGAAAGTAACGCCCAGGATAGTCATTGATTTCGGTGATCTTCCTATTTTTGATGCCACTACCTATCCGGCCATACTTCTTCTCGAAAAACAGCGTCCCGAACCCCAACAGACAACACGTGCCGCAACATTTACAGAAGCTGAGGAGCTTTTGCTTATTGACAAAACTCTTGCTGAAAAGGGATTTGCCATGCCCGTATCGGCGCTCAAAACTGAAGGCTGGACCCTTGAAAAGCCGGATATTCTCGCCCTCATGGAAAAACTCCGCAAAGCCGGTACACCCTTAGGGGAATATGTTAAGGGCAGGTTTTACCGGGGCATATTAACTGGGCTCAACGAAGCATTTGTCATTGACGAATCAACAAGAAAGCGGCTTATCGCCGAAGACCCCAAAAGCGCTGAGCTTATAAAGCCCTGGCTCCGGGGACGTGATATCAAGAGATGGAAGGCAGAATGGGCAGGGTTGTATCTTATTGCCATCCCGAGCAGTGCAAATAAGGATTGGCCCTGGTCAAACGCAAAGACAGAAAAAGCCGCATATGACACTTTTGAACAGTATTACCCTGCCATTCATCGCCATCTTATACAATGGAAAGACAAACTTAGAAAGAGGGATGATCAAGGTAAATACTGGTGGGAGTTGCGGTCATGTGCGTATTATGAGGAGTTTGAAGGACCGAAGATCATGTATGCAGAAATTGCAACCGATGGTAAATTCTTAATGGATTACGATAACCATTATTCGGATACAACCACATATATCATGGCAAGTGAATCTAAGTATTTACTCGCTGTCCTTAATTCCAAGCTATTCACATGCATGTTTTCGCAAACAAGCTCCGAAATACGTGGTGGATTCTTGCGATGGAAAAGACAATACATGGAATCCATACCAATTTTAGCTGCCACCCCATCCCAGCAGGCCCCCATCATCACCCTTGTCAACCAAATACTCGCTATTACCAATCCCCCTGCATCCCCCTTTGCCAAAGGGGGAAAAGAGGGGGATTTAGCGTCCGACACCGATGTCCCTTGCCTCGAAGCCGAAATCGACCGCCTCGTCTACGAACTCTATGGACTCGACGAAAAAGAAATTGATATAATTGAGAAAAAGAATGCTTAATATGTAATTTACGAGGAGGTGGCTTGATGATAAGCGGATTGAATATCACGGGATTCAAAGGATTTGAACATTTCAAAATTTCTCAATTGACAAGGACAACCCTCATAGGCGGAAAGAATAATGCTGGAAAGACCTCTTTACTGGAGGCCATTTTTCTTTTTTTTGACAGATTGAATCCACAAATGGTTACCAATCAGTTCGCCTGGCGGGGTGTAAACGTTCTATCCCTTGAGCCCGAAACCATGTGGGCGCCGATATTTCATGAATTTGAAATGAAAAACAAAATCAGCGTTTCAGTGACTTCTGACGGCAAAACCGAAACCATGGGCATAACATTTAATCCCAACTATGTCCCGCTTGTAGTGCATGCAAAGAAATCGGGACCGGGAGGTCAACAACTGCAAATCAGGACCGACCAGAAACCCACACCCTCGTATGCCCTCGATATTTCATATACGGTGAATGGCACAGAAGGAACGTCGCATTTATTGATCAGCACCGAGGGATTAGGCCTCCAAGTTGATAAAATACAGACGAAAAAAGCACCGGCTATATTTATCGGTTCCCGTACCAGGGTAAATCCGAATGATGATGCAACGAGATACGGGCAACTGGACATCATAGGCAAGCAGAATGATGTTTTAGAGTTTCTTAAGATAATTGAACCCGATTTGAAGACCCTTTCATCGGTGACGATAGGCAATACATCGATGATTCACGGCGATATCGGTTTGAAGAGAAAGATACCCGTATCATACATGGGGGAGGGTATTTCCAAGCTCCTTTCAATCATTCTTGCTATAGCCAATGCGAGAAATGGGATTGTTCTTATTGATGAATTTGAAAATGGGTTGCATTATTCGGTAATGCAGAAAATCTGGGGAGCAATAGGAATCGCCGCCCGAGAATTTAATTGTCAGATCATTGCCACGACTCACAGCTATGAATGCCTTGAAGCGGCATATCATGGATTTTCAGACAATTTGCAGAAAGACTTTACATATGTACGGCTCGATAGAATCGATAACGAGACCAAAGCAAAGGTCTTCGATTTTGATATGCTCAAAGTAGCCATAGATGCGAATATGGAGGTACGTTAATATGCCTCCTAAAAAGCTCACCAAAATAGAAAAGGAAAAAATAATTCTTGTTGAGGGGCGGATGCATACTATTTCTTTATCTGGGCCTGTCAAGCATTTGATGCCGGCGATATTCAAGTGATGGATTTCGGGGGGATCAACAACCTCGGTCCTTATCTGAAGACGCTCAAGGAGATTTCGGGGTATGAGGATGTGAAAACGATTGTTATCGTGAGAGATGCAGAAAGTAACCCGGATGATGCGATTAAAAGTATAAAGAATGCGTTGAAAAGCAACGGATTTTCTGTACCCAGGGAGCCATTTGCATTTGCCAAAGGCCCGCCCCGTGTAGCCTTCATGGTTCTGCCGGGATTTGAATCGGATTCCCGGAACAATGCAGTGCTGTCAAAAGGAACCCTGGAAGACCTCTGTCTATGGATGACGGTAAACGACCCGGTTCATGAGTGCGTAACCCTTTATATCAATTGCTTGAAGGGGAAAAAGATCAAGGTAGCCCACCCGCACAAAACCCGCTTGCATAGCTACCTTTCGGGTAAGGATAATTTCGTGGGGCTTAAAATAGGTGAAGCAGCGAAAGCAGGTGCATGGGATTGGAATCATCCCAAGCTTAGTATATTCGGAGAGACTATTAAGAAGATGTAGGAGTGTTTTTGATTCCTATTTTCTATGCCATGCGCCCTCAGAAATCCCTCATCGTCGCCTTTGTCAATCAAATCCTTGCTAAGCCATATTCTTCCGCTGTCCCTCGCCTCGAAGCCGAAATCGACCGGCTTGTCTACGCACTTTATGGCTTGACCGCAAACGAGAGCAGAATCGTTGAGGCCGAGAGAGGTGGATAAATAGTGTTCGAATTAGATGATGGGACAAAAGCCCAGTTGGTGATATTGATGTATACTTGGAAGTCTATAAGTTTCAGGGAGTATGCAGCAGGCTGAACGTTAGGGCAAGTTATAAAGTGCCGGAGGCATACGACAAGCACGGACCGATATGTCCGTGTATCGTACAAACAGGCCAAAGGATTACCTGCAAACAATATTCGAGCAAACATATGGGTGGAGAGTAGCCCCCATCCATATATCCATATTTGATTATAGCGAGCGAGAACATGACGCAAGAGATATCTACCCTGGAACGGGTCCGTCTTTTCTTTATTTGAAGTAAGTAATATGTTAATATTTAACGGTTATCAATGACTCTTTCACATAATAATAATCAAGAAGGGTTGTTTGCAGGGGAGCAATGTTCGGCGACAAACAATATCAAACCTCCCGGAGACTTATGTTATTAAAAAAAGAAGGCAAAGGGCAATGAAGAAAAAAAAGGAGTCGGCAGGCGCCATTTTGAAATCCCGAAACAAATTAACATACGAAGACCTGCATCAAGCGGAACCCTCCGAAGGAGAGCTCTTCAAGTCTCTTGCCAACAATTTGCAGGTAGGCGTTTACATTATTCAAGACAGAAAGTTTCAGTTCACAAATCTCCACATTCAGGAATACACCGGTTTTACGGAAGCGGAAATGTTCGAAATGGATCCCTTAAATGTCATCCATCCGGCTGACAGGAGAACTGCAGCTAAGAATGCCGCCAATATGCTCAGGGGGATGCGGGTATCGCCTTACAGATATCGGTTGATGACAAAGCAGGGACAGATCAAGTGGATCATGGAGACGGTGACGCCGATCATTTTTAAGGGGCAGAAAGCTGTCCTCGGTAATTGTATGGATATAACGGAACAGGAAGAGGCAAAGGAAAGTCTCCGGGAGCTGGATGCCCTTAAAGCATCCATCCTGGACGCTATTCCACAGGCCGTTGTTGGCCTGCAAAACCGGCGGATCAACTTTGCCAATGCCGCCGTTGAAGAAGTTTTCGGGTGGCAGCCGGAGGATCTCATCGGCAAAAGCGCTACCCTGTTCTACAGGAATGATAAGGAAGCGGACGAGGTCGGCCGACGCTTTTATACCACCCTTGAGCATCAACGTACGTTTGTCGCCGAATTCCAATGCCGGCGTAAGGACAAGAGAGACATTCTCTGCCGCATGAGATCTTCCAGGGTTGGGGGGAAATTAAAAGAAAGGCGAATAGTTATTACCTACGAAGACATCACCGAACAGAGGCGGGCAGAGGAAGAACTGGCAAATTCGCGGGAACAGCTCCGTAATCTTTCCATCTACCTTCAATCTGTCAGGGAAAAGGAAAGTACCCGGATTGCCCGGGAAATACACGACGAACTCGGGCAGTCGCTTACTGCCATTCAGATGGATCTCGCCTGGCTGGATACCAGGCTGCCTGCAGGAGACACATTTCTATCGGGAAAAGTACAACGCATGAAGCGTCTCGTAGATGCAACCATCAACAGCGTGCATCGAATTTCTACGGAGCTTCGGCCTATTCTGCTCGACGATCTTGGTCTTATGGCCGCTATGGAATGGCAGGCCCAAGAGTTTCAAGAAAGAACCGGCGTACAATGCAAGGTTACCCTCAACTGCAAGGACAGCTCAGTTGAAAAGGATCTGGCCACAACCCTTTTTCGTATCTTCCAGGAAACCCTCACCAATGTGGCGCGCCATGCAGAGGCCACATCAGTGAGGGTGCATCTCACCCGGAAGAATAACGAATTGCGTCTCGATGTTTCCGACAATGGAAAAGGAATCACCCCGAAACAGATCGGCGATCCCAAATCATTCGGAATCGTGGGTATCCGGGAACGGGTCAACCTGTGGGGCGGCAGTGTCAGTATAACCGCGAAACCGAAAAAAGGGACTGTTATCAAGATCCGGATACCGATGCACAAAGGAGAATGCTAAGCTATGATAAGAATTCTTGTTGTTGATGATCATACCGTGGTCCGGGAAGGTATCAAGCAGATACTGGCAGGCCAGGAGGACATGTTTGTGGAAGACGAGGCAGAAAGCGGACAGGAAGCGCTGAACAAGCTGACAAAAAAGAACTATGATCTGATCCTCCTTGACATTTCCATGCCCGGTAGAAGCGGATTGGAAATACTGGAAGAGATCAGGCTCAAGCAGCCGAAGTTGCCTGTACTCATTCTCAGCATGCACCCGGAAGAACAGTATGCCGTGCGGACGCTGCGTGCCGGTGCGGCGGGATACCTGACTAAGGCCAGTGCGCCTCAGGAATTGATCTCCGCAATACGAAAAGTTGCAAGAGGCGGAAAATACGTCACTGCCTCGCTCGCGGAAAAGCTGGCCTTCGAACTGGACGCCGGCGCAGAAAAGCCGCGCCATGAAAAGCTTTCCAATCGTGAATATCAAGTCATGTTGATGCTGGCCTCCGGCCAGTCGGTAACGGAAGTTGCGGAAGAGCTTTGCCTGAGCGCCAAGACCATCACCACCTACCGCACCCGTATTCTCGAAAAAATGGATATGAAAAAAAACGCAGAGCTAACCCTCTATTCCATAAAAAACAATCTTATTTTTTAACGCGCTCCTTTTGAATTCCTCCATTCCCTGTCAGTCATATACCTTCAGGGGGTATCTGTTTTCCCGACATAAAAAATAGCATCCTGCCGATACCGCTCATGTTTCAGTCGTGTTAAAAATATGAAATTAATCCTGGTATGAACAGCACAGAACAGAATTTGGAACAAAAACAGCAAACAAGTAAAAAACGTGACAACAAATATGAGTATTGGGGCGTAATTGATGAGATTAGCTTATAAGGTGTCCTTATGTATTTAACCCCGGAAATGGCAGCGGAAGTTCTCGTAGAAGCATACCGCTATAGCCGTCAATGTGACAAAATAAAAATAAAGACCCTGGATATGGATCATTTGCTGGCTGGTCATTCGTTTACTATCGGCGGCCATCCGGTACATTTCAGGCTGCTGACGCGTCACGATATCGATCTCTGGACAAAGTTTGTTAACGGTTGTTCATCCCGCTCCCTGTGGTTGCGTTTTCTTTCTCCTTTCAGGGCAACACCGGAGAATGCACAGCGCTTTTGCAATATCAACCTGGACAAGGAAGTAGCAATAGTCGCTGAAATGATCGAAGATAATCAGAAAAAGCTTATCGCCGTTGCCCGCCTCATCAAATGCCCGCCTCATAACGAAGCAGAATATGCCGTTATCGTTACCGATTCATGGCAACAAAAGAGGCTGGGCCGCGTGCTGTCGGAGATGTGCCTGAACCTTGCCAAAAACCTGAATATCAGGATTGTCAACGCAGAAACGGTGCAGGAGAATTTTCCGATCATCAAGGTTCTCGACCACTGCCGCTTCAAAATTAAAAACAAGGAAAGAAACATGATCCTTATGTCTTTAACGCTTAAATAGGTAGAGACTGCCGCGGAAAACCCTCCAGCAAAAAATGATAAATTCCCGGGGCAATGCTGGAACGCTCCGCTTCGCCGCACAATGGTTCTACGGTCGTTCCGTGAGTTGTGCTCAGGGAAGGCGCTTCCGCTTTAATTTACCGAATAACAACGAATTGGTGTGAGTACTTGTGTCGGGATGTCCCGACATCGTTTCTAATGACGTATCCGGGATCAGTTGTTTTATGAGAGGAGGTTGAGGGAGGCTCCCGCAACAACGAACGGGAACCTCCTCAACATTGGCACCGCCGGTCATAATAAACAAATGACCGACGGAAGGAAGCTATGCGATTTTCTTTCTTTCCGTAACCAAATCATCAACAACGGCCGGGTCTGCCAAGGTTGATGTATCACCGAAATCAGTGAAGGTGTGGGCCGCAACCTGTCTGAGGACACGGCGCATAATCTTGCCGGATCTTGTTTTGGGGAGCCCGTCGGCCCACTGGATCTGATCCGGTGTGGCAATGGGTCCGATCTCCTTGCGTACCAGGGCAATGAGGTCTTTTTTCAGTGCATCGTTCTTTTCAACGCCGGTGTTCAGCGTTACAAATGCATAAATACCCTGACCTTTTATCTCATGAGGAAATCCTACTACAGCCGATTCGGCAACCATCGGATGAAGGGTGAGCGCGCTTTCGATTTCGGCTGTTCCCAGTCTGTGACCGGATACGTTGATAACGTCGTCGATCCTTCCGGTGATCTTGTAGTCACCATCGGCATCCCTTTCGGCGCCGTCGCCCGAGAAGTAATATCCGGGGAACTGGGAGAAGTAGTTTTCTTTGAATAATTTAGGATTGCCCCATACGCCCCTCATCATGCCGGGCCAGGCCGTCTTCATGCAGAGCGCTCCCTTACCTGGGCCCACGATCTCTTTGCCGTCCTCGTCCATGATGGCCGGCACAACGCCGAAGAAAGGCCTCATGCACTTGGCGGGTTTGATATCGATGGCGCCGGGTAGAGGCAGAATCATGTGTCCGCCGTTTTCCGTCTGCCACCAGGTATCTACGATCGTGCACCTGCCGCCGCCGACTTTATTGTAGAACCACCACCAGGCTTCGGGATTCAGCGGTTCGCCGACTGAACCCAGAACGCGCAGAGAGGAAAGATCATGTTTTTCCACCCACGCGTCGCCTTCCTTTGCCACTGCGCGGATAGCGGTAGGAGCGGTATAGAAGTTGTTGACATTGTATTTTTCCACGACTTCCCAGAACCTGTCGAAACCGGGATAGCTTGGAAGCCCTTCAAAGAGGATGCTGGTGTATCCGTTGGTGAGAGGCCCGTAGGCAACATAACTGTGACCGGTCACCCAGCCGATATCGGCAGTACACCAGTACACATCTTCATCGCGCACGTCGAAGGCAAGCTGCTGCGTCATTGAGGCGTACAGGAGGTATCCTGCTGTCGTATGCTGAACGCCCTTGGGTGTTCCGGTGGAACCTGACGTATAGAGGATGAACAACGGGTCTTCCGCATCCATTTCCTCGGGTTTGCAATAACGTCCCGCTTTTGCCGTCAGATCATTGTACCAGACATCCCGGCCTTCCTTCATGGTGACGGGTGTGCCGGTACGCTTGACCACTATCTCTGTCTTTATCGTCGGACACTGCGCGGCTGCCTTGTCTGCATTGTCCTTCTGCGGGACTGCCTTGGCGCCGCGGTAGGTACCGTCGCAAGTGATGAGCACGGTGGACTTGCAGTCGTTTATCCTGTCCCTCAATGCTTCCGCGGAAAAACCGCCGAACACGATGGCGTGTACAACGCCTATCCTGGTGCAGGCAAGCATGGTGATGACAAGTTCAGGGATCATAGGAAGATAGATAGTGACCACATCACCCTTCTTGATGCCCATATCTTTGAGAACATTGGCGAACTTGTTTACTTCCCGGTACAGGTCAAAATATGTATAGACTTTCCAATCATTGGGGTCGTTGCCTTCGAAAATGATGGCTGCCTTGTTCTTCTTCGTTTCCAGGTGCCGGTCGAGACAATTGTAGCTTACATTCAGCTTCCCGCCTTCGAACCATTTCACATGAAGGTCATCGCCGAAGGACCAGTCGGAAACCTTTTTTTTATCAAACGGCTTAAACCAGGTCAACCTCTCTTCAGCCTGTTTCGCCCAGAAAGCGTTAGGATTTTCGATAGACTCCTTGTAAAGTTTGTCGTATTCGGCCCTGCTTTTAATGTACGATTTTTCCCTTACCCTGTCGGGAACGGGAAATACCTTGTCATAAAAATCATTTTCATTGATATTCGCCATTGTTTTTCTCCTTGTCCTTAAGTATTTTACCAGGCATACAGACCAACAGGGGTCTTTATGCTTTATTTTTATAAAATAAACAGGATAATTTGGATATCGGCATACGGATGAATTTGTTGTAAGTTATTCACTTACAAACCGTCGGCGTTATCCTGACCGGTGTGAATTATACAGATCGGAAGCTCAAATACGATTTATGAATCTATAATACGTAAAATACTTTAGAATATCCGGAATAGTTTGCGCTGAATACTTATAATAGATATAATAGAAGATCGGAACCGGGGAATATCAATGCTTATTAATGCCTTAATATATTCATATGATCTCACACAGCATGAATATAAGCCATCCCATCCGTTCAAACCCGTTCGTGCGCGATTAATGTCCGAGCTGCTTAACAGGTATGGCCTGATATCGGAAAAGAATCAAAGGATCGTCGCACCTCCGCTAATGAACGAAGAATTGCTGTACCTGTTTCACACAAGAGAGTATATAGAATTTCTGAAGAAAGGAGAAAAAGGGGAGTTTTCCGTTGAAATGCTTCATGCAGGCCTTGGAACACAGGATAATCCTCTTTTCAAGACAATGTATCAATACGCTCTGGCGGCGTCGAGCGGAACATACGAGGGCGCCATGATGCTTTACCAGGGAAAGGCACGGTTCGCCTTTAACCCGTTCGGCGGATTCCATCACGCAGGGAGAGACCGTGCCGAAGGGTTCTGTTACATGAATGACATAGCGGTTGCTGTTGCCGACCTTATCAGAAAGGGTCAAAAGGTGGCATATGTGGACATAGACGCCCATCACGGCAATGGGGTACAGGATGCCTTTTATGAAACGGACAGGGTTTTGAATATATCCCTCCATGAGTCGGGAGAAACCCTCTATCCCGGCGGCGGATTCGAGGTTGAAACAGGCGCAAAAGAAGGCGCCGGATACAATGTAAATATTCCCCTTCGGGCAGGGACCGACGATGAAGTTTATCTTCTTGCCTTCGAATCCATCGTTCCGCCGCTCATCGAGAGCTTCAAACCCGATATTGTAGTAGCCAACATAGGGTGCGATACCCACAGGGACGATCCCCTCACCCATCTCAACCTGACAAGTAACGGGTATAAAAAGGTGATATCGATTATAAATGACCTGTCGCCAAAAATACTTGCCCTCGGTTCAGGGGGCTACAATCTGTTCAGGACGGCTGCTCTTTGGACGCTGGCTTGGGCTGCATTCTGCGGGCTTAAACCTCATGATCTTCACACCGGCATTGTGGGAGGGATGATGTACGGGCCTGAGACCGACGCAGGGCAGCTTGATGATCCTCCATATTGCATCGAAGGTTGGGAAAAAGAGCAATGCCTTATCCATGCCCGGCGCGTGATTGATTACGTCAAAGACAATATCTTCCCATTACATGGGATAACAAATTGAAATAATACGGAACGTTATCAAGTGGCCTGGAATGATATAAAAAGGGCGTTTAGAGTTTACATACATAAATTTCAAATATTCAGGGGGTTAACGATATGATGCTGACTGAAGGTGAACTGGACAAATACGCCGATGTGCTTATATGGGGATTGAAAACAGCACGAAAAAAAAGGTTTAAAAAGAATGATATTATACTTCTTCAATATGACCTGCCTGCCATAAAACTGGCTGAAATCCTCTATGAAAAACTTCTGCGTTGGGGGATCAATACCGTTCAGCGTATAACAGCAACATATGGAATGGAGCATAATTTTTATGCATTATCGAATAACAGGCAGCTTGTTTTTCAGGCGCCGGGCGATAAAGAACTGATGGAAAACCTGAGCGGAAGGATTTTTCTCAGGGCGCCGGAATCGCTTACGCATCTTAAAGATATTGACCCTGCTAAAATAGGGAAATTTCTGGTATCGAGAAAGCCTCTCCGTGATATCCTTGAAAAACGTGAGCAGAAGGGGCTTCACGGGTGGACGCTGTGCACCTTTCCCACTGCCGAGCTTGCAGAACAGGCAAAGGCCACAATGGACGAATACAAGGTGCAGATCATAAAGGCTTGCTACTTAGACAAGGACGACCCTGTTAAAGAGTGGAATGCCATACTCAAAAGCGTTACCTCCATCAAGAAATGGTTAAACAGCCTTAAGGTCAAGCATTTCCACATGGAGTCGCAGAATATCGACCTGAAGATTACCCCCGGCGGGAAACGGAAATGGAGCGGCGTTTCGGGACATAATATACCAAGCTTCGAGGTCTTTTTCTCTCCGGACTGGCGGGGCACAGAAGGAACATACTATGCGAACCTCCCGTCTTTCAGAAGTGGGAATTATGTCGAAGAAGTGCGCCTTGTTTTTGAGAAAGGTTCGGTTGTAAAGGCGGAGGCAAAAACGGGCGAAGAGTTCACAAAAAAACAGATATCCATGGATAACGGAGCTTCAAAAGTGGGTGAATTTTCCCTTACCGACAGACGATTTTCAAGAATTGACCGGTTTATGGCCGATACCCTGTTTGATGAAAACTTTGGCGGAGATTATGGCAATTCCCATGTCGCCCTCGGGGCATCTTACGTGGATACCTATGCCGGCGATCCTGCAGACATCACAAAGGAATTCAAAAAAAAGATGGGTTTTAACGATTCCGCGCTCCACTGGGATCTTGTCAATACGGAAGATAAGACCGTTACTGCCCACCTTGCATCCGGCAAGAGAGTGGTGATTTACGAAAACGGGATGTTCAAATATTAAACCCGGATTTTCCATTAAGATGAGCATCTGTGTCGGGCTATTCCCCGCAAACACGTTCATACCGATTCTCCGTCATTCGATAAATTAAAACGGGAGTGCCTTCCATGAGCACAACTCACGGAACAACCGCAGAACCATTAAAAGTTATGATATACGCTTCGGCGCTTCCATCGTCCGGATAGGGGCCGAAAAGCATATCGTCCGGTGTGCCGTCTACACGCACATAATAAGATGATCCGGCGTCAAGATGGTTTCGCACGCCCCAGGAGATAAATTCTTTTTCATCAAACCGGATTTTAAGGCCCCTTGCAGGGTACTCGAGAACTGATCTTTCAGGGAGTTTGCCTCTCGCGCCTGTTCCATGGAAATTGACATCGCCATTGTGAACGCCGAACACAGCCCCATTCCATTCATGACCTTGAGAAGGCCCTATTTCAAACCATATGCCAATACCTGCAAAGGCGTGGACATCAAGATAATAATCCTTTTCAATGTTTTTTGCAGGCATGTTTGCAGCACTCACAACTTTTGCAGCAAGTGATGGATTTAAAAGGGAATATATTTCTGCGCCCCTGAGCAATGTAGGCAATATACATTCATCTTTTTCGTTTGCTGTAAGTATTACAACAATCGGAAACCCCTGTCCTTTTCCGGCAAATATTCTGACAGCAAGCAATGAAAGCCCATAGTTTACCGATAATGTTTTGAAGTTTTCCGGAGAACCCATAATAATCCAGAGGGCAGTTTCATCCTTGAGCAGTTCATCCGAAGGCTCATTCCATGCCATATGTCCGACGTCATCGATCCAGAAATGGCCGTTTACGTCCAAACCATATTGTTTCAGCATGACCATGAGCTTGCCTGCTTTCTCATCATCTCTCTCCAGCGCTGTTATCCAGACCTTCTTCATGATTCGCCCCGTAATATCGTGATGGAAATCGTCATTATTTATTCCCTCGATCCTTTATATGTTATGCCGATGCCAAAACAGTCGTTTGACTGGGGGCTAAACACATACCGGGTGCGTTTGACGTCGTCCCGATTGCGTTCTGGGCTGTAACACTTGTCAGGCGCTGTGCGGGTGCGCCTCCGACATAGATAGCCGAACAACCCTTCTGATAGAGGGTCATTCCGTCAATCATATGCGATGCCACCCCGCCCAAAGTCCCTGCCTCATCCCCATTGCTTACAAATCCCTTTGAAAGCTGGTTGATAACGGGCATACAGTTGATCAATATCGTATCCACTACAGGCGCAGTGTTGGAACTCATGGCAATGTTCGGATACGGGGTAGGCACAGGCACAGTGGCAGGCGTAAGACAAACATCAGGGAAACCCTGATCCATCCCTGTTCCCATCGTCAGCATAAACATTATATCCCCCTTTCAGCTTTCAGCTAAGATGTATCTGCTCTGCATTGATTATAACGTTTTGTTCTGCCATTTGAACCGTATTTTTTGCATGTACGGTAAAAGTTTCTTCAGCAAGATAACGCGCCGTATGGCTCTGCACTTCGTCGTGTTTTTTCACAAAGCGATAAGCGTTTTCCAGCCTCTGAGTAAGTCTTCTGCAAATAGTCTCTGCGTATACCGCCACCATTCTTATCGTTTTAGCCTGTCCGTGAATCAACCTGCTCACAATAGAGAGCCGTTCGATTGTGATATCGCCTTTCTCCGCATGAACGCAGTAATTTGACGTGGACACATCAAGCCTGTTTCCCGAAGCAAGCACCACATTCCTGTCTGCGGTAAGCGATAGCGTACCGTTGTTTACATGGAGACTGACCTGTCCCTCGAGTACGATGTTTGTCCCGGGTTTATCCGTTTCCTTTCTTTTAAGGACGGCAAGGACATATGTTATTTCTTTTTTGTCAATGAAAAGAAGTACCGTATCGCCCGTTGCCGGCTTGATAAGACAACTCGCTGCCTGACGGGCCGGAATAATGCTTCCGTTAATTTGAACCATGAATACGCTTCCGTCGTCCAATACAACCTTTCCTGAATCAAACACAGGTTCGAACGATTGGATTTTATCTGCTGCCTCGACCATATTTGCCCTCCTTTTTAATATGACGGAATAAAGGTTTCAGCCTGCGCCATATCTTTATCGGTACCTCGTATATGTGCCAGGATCGTATCCTTCCATATCGTATTTTCGTCAATCGCCATATGCAACCGTGCCCCTGTAAAATCCGATCCGGTGCAATCAGCTCCGGTTAGGTTAGCATGAGAAAAATCACCATAACAGCATCGGGCATTTTTGAAAATTGTTTTCGAACACTGCGTGTTGCCGAAAAACGAATGGGCCAGGTCAGCCCCCGTAAAGTTTGCGCCTGAAAGATCGGCATATGCAAAACCGTTGCTTGATGCATCGGCGCCGACAAAGCTTGTCCCTACCAGTTTTGCTTTCATAAATGTGGCGTGTTGACCATGTACGCGGTCAAGGATTGCACCCGACAAATCCGCATTTGAAAAGACGGAAAAGGATATGTCGGCGCCGGTAAGATCGACGGACCTTAAGTTTGCACCATTGGCATTCACTGTGGAAAATTTCACACCACGAAGATCTTTTCCTTCAAGATTACAATGAGCGAACATTACATAGGAAAATTTGGCCCCCTTCAGTTGCACACCGGTCATGTCCACCTCGTTGAAAGAAACCTTCAGAAAATCAGAGCCCGCAAGGTTAATGCCGGACAGTTGGGAACGATCCAGGAAAACCTTCTCAAAGGTTGCGTTGCTGCAATTTGCCCCTATAAGTTTGGCATCCTGCATAAAAACCCAACTGAACAAAGCTCCTGTGCAGTCTGCATCGTTCAGATCAACCTCCTGTAAAAACGTCTTGTGAAGCCTCGTTTTTTTAAGGCTTGCGCCTGCGAAACTCATCCCCTGGAAGTCAAGGTTTGTCATAACGGTTCCATCAAAGACAGCCCCGGAAAAATCACACTTCACAAAGCGTGTATTTTTCAAATTTATCCCGCTCAGTATTGCCTTGCAGAACAGAACATTTTCAAACAATCCGCCGCGCAGGTCAGCGCCCGAAAGATCAATCCCTGTAAGATCAACATCTTCAATAATCTCCTGCCTCTTTATTTGCTCAAGCACTTCTTCGCGGTTCATTCCAACAAATCCACCTTTTTGTTCAAAAGCGTCCTTTTCATGTTTGCATTCTCAAAACCGGTTTTACCCACAATAGCCTTATACAGGTCAACGCCAAAGAGGTTTGCCCCCTTAAGATCGGCCTTCACCAACCTTGTTTTACGCAAAGACCCAAGGAATAGATTTATCCCCTTCAAATCAGCTCCTTCCATGTCGGACTTGATAAATCTTGTCTGTTTTGCCGAAATCTTCGATAAATTTACCCCTGCGAGATTGCAGGATTCGAGCATAGAAAAGTCGAGTATGGCACCCCGAAAATCAGCGCCTGAAAGGTCGGATTCGCAGAGATATCCGTAGAGCATTTTCACATTTTGAAAATCTGCGCCTGGAAATGCCGTCCCGCCGCCCATGTTGCCCCTGCTCATATCCGCCCCGGTAAACTTTACCTTCTCTCCCCTGGCGTTGGAAAACATGGTCGAGTCGATGGTGGCACTGGAAAAATCCGCCCCGTCGAGGGCGGCATCCTGGAACACGCATTTAAAAAACCTGGCGTTTTTAAACAACGCATTGCTCGCATCCGACCGGTTAAACACCGTCAGATCAGCTCTGACATTTGTAAAAACGGTTTTTACAAGCTTTGCCTCCGTTAAGATAGACATATTTAAATGGGTTCTGCTCAAGTCCGCCTCCGTAAGGTCCGTCCCCTGTAAAATCGTAGAGTCTATTTGTGCATCCGTCAAACAAGACCCTTTTAATATTGCCTTTGTCAAGACGGCTTTTTTAACCGAAGACCCCGCAAGGGATGCGCCGGAAAAATCCGCCTCTGTTGCGACGGTTTGCAACAATATGGCCTTGTTGAGGTTTGAACCTGAAAAATTTGTTTTCTGGCAAAACACCTCACTCAGATCTACTCCTTGAAGATCAAGCCCTGAAAGATCAACACCGCTTAAAATGGCCCCGGCAAGACTCTTCTCTGTCCGGTAACGCTCTATGGCCTCTTCACGCGTCAGTTTTTTTATTCTTTCAGGATCGATCCCGGCAGCCTTTAACTGTTCCTTTATATCGTCCGGTAATTCGCCGGCCTTTACCTTTTCGATCTCCTTTTTTGCCTCATCGAGCCTTGCAATCCCTTCTTTGTAACGGGCTTCGCTTTCCTCTCCCATTCTGCTCGCCATTGCAGATGTTTCTTTCAGCTTCTGCTCATGTTCCGGTGTTAGCAAACCCTGACCCTTTAACCGTTCCCTGACTGCATCAACCTCTTTTGACACGTCTCTGCCTATTTCGGAAAGAGATTTTTTTGAAAGTTCTTCCTGTGAATGAATCACATCAGCCGGGTCTTTCCCCAACTTTGTCAATTTATCCGCTGCCCTTCGTTCCGCTTCCTCTTTGATTTTCATCGCTTCATCGATTTCCGGCTGAAGATGGGCATTGATGTCTTTAGTAAATTGATCCACGATGGCGGCTGCATTGGAGACAGGAATTGCAAGGCCGGCGGTGGGAGATTTGTCTGAAGGTTCTCCGACTTCGGGAAGCGCAAGCTCAATATTATGTTTTTTTGCGAACTCCATCGGAAGCGCCTTCATAATAAGCCTGCGGATATCCACGCCGTTCCGGCGCGCTTCAAAAACCGTCCCGGCTTCGGGAAGAGGAATTATCTTTGACTGCGGGTAGGCCTTAAGCCACATATCCGATTCTTTCGGCAGCAGGGATTCCGGTACAATAATGAGAAATACGGACGCAGACTTAATGGCCTTTGTTCCTGCTTCATCAGGTTTTTCTGTCGGGTTTCCGAGCGCAATTACCGAGCAGGCATCGCCTATCTCCTGCTCCACGTAATACGCTTCGAGTTCATCGGATACGCGCACTACAGGCGCCCCTTCGTCTTCCACGGCATGCAGAAAAAGTGGCAACTCACCGGAGCCCTCCACTAAAACATCATGCCCTGCCCGTGACCAATCTTCATGCCGTATGAGGATGCGGGTAAGCATTGCCTGCGTAAACCGGGGCATAACAAGCCCGGGCGGAATAGTAATCTCTCTCTCCGCACCCTGCGAATCGACTTTATTCTTAAGGCCCCAGAAGGTTGCCTCTTCGTGTCGTTCCCGGTCGTTAACACCCAGCCATGCGCCCTCAATTGTGTAATCGGCAAAACCAAGCCCGTGGAGAATAGAAAGTGCTTTTTCATCCTTTTCAAGGCGCTTTCTCCATTCCACTACCAGCGGAAAACCTGCATCATGCCATGGGTTAACCATTTCGGCTTTTATGGGGCTGTCGGGATCGATGCCGCTTTTTTCAAGCTCTTCAGGGGAAATATGTTTCTTCAGTATCCCGGATATCTCCTTTTTTGCTTCATCACCCTGGGCCTGTCCTTTTTGCACCTCCGACATGATCTCATCGAGACGGGCGCTTGTTTTTGTAAGCTTTTCTCTCATAGCTGCAAATTTCTTCATATCCGCACGCACATAAGGGCCGAATTTTGCCTTCATATCGAGAACCATCTTCTCCATATTGTCGAGAATGATCATGCTGTTAGCGATGACCTGTTTCCCTTTCAGGATATTTTCCTGCGGCGTGGTCGGCATGACCGGCGCCTTGCCCATTGCGCGGAGCTTTGCCGTTTCAATCCGCTTGGGCATGTTCTTAACCTTCTTGAGCGTATCCTCCACATCCTTCCGAACATCGTCCAGATTCATATCCATGGCAGGAACAGAACGGTCAAAGGCCTTTTTCTGCTCCTCAAGATAGTAATCAATCGTTTTTGGAGGCTCATCGATATTTTCCGAAGAAACAAACACCTCCACAATATCTGCATACTCCTCGTCAAGCACCTCCGTAAGTCCACGATACATAACTACGCCCCGCAGAGCAGAAGGGAAAAGCCACACAGTGTCGATTCTCGTAGTTACTTCCTGAAATATCTCATCTGCATGTTTATGTTTCTCGAGTGTGGTCTTCTTCGTTACGAAACAGCGCATCCTGAGCCGCGGCACATGCGACCGGATATCGGGCATGTCCGGGTGCATATGGGTAATATCCACGGGTTCACCGCCATGAAAAAACCCTTCGATAAACTGGTCTTTTGATGCCACATTAAAGAACTCGTAATCCATGTCATCGGGGAAGTACGGCCAACGTTCGTTAAACCATTTCTCGTCATAGGTCCCCTGTTTTCTCGATCGCTGAGGTGAAAGCATATCGATTGGGCCAAATCCTGCAGGGTCAGGATGGTCCGAAGGAGCTCCGATCAGCATTTCAGGATATTCGACATTAGGCAGCGGGATTGTTTCATTCCCGTCTTTCCGTGCCGCCGGCGTTATTCCTTTACCCTCCGGATTTTCTTTAAACCCCGCGCCGCCGAATGCGTTCTGCCATATAAGCGGCATTTCGGTAAAAGGCAGAGGATCGCTTATGGTAAGAAATCCTGCCGAATTCCGGACCCAGAAACGGTCTCCGAAGACAGCAAGCGTTTTTTCCATGTTGCCCACTTTTATTGACACGTTGAGATTCCCCACAGGTACACGCTGCGGTGAAAAACAACTCCCCATGATGACCGTTTCACCGCAAGGCTTTGCCATGCCTTGATCGAGGACACCCTCCCTGCCGAGCAATGCGGGAACCGTCTGCCACAGATTCTGCTCCTTCAGCGGCACATCAGGTTTCAACAGGTCGTAAAAAACCAGAACTGTCGTTACCAAGTAAAGCTTATCGTGGATGCCGAGTGGTTTGAGGATAAGCGACTGTGTGTCAGCCTTGAATATTTTCATCTTTAAACCATCATATGTATCGCATTATGCATGTTGGTTATCCTGCTCCAATCATGCAACACTTCAATATCCCAGACGCATAAAGCTTATCGGCTTGACCGTACACTGTCTTTATGCGCCCGCTCTTTACTTCATCCCCGTTAACTTTATTTTCTACCCGCCCGCTCACTGTTTTTACATTACCTTTAATTTCAAGTAAATTAGCACTGGCAGAACCTGTTTTTTCTTACTTTCATCACTTTTCCTTACTTTTTAAATCAAACTTTCGGAACACCTCCTCATCTTCAAACGTAGACGGTTCAAACTTAGTGAAGCCGGTTATCTTACATGAATGTTTTGCCAATGATATTTCAGACCCATAAAACTTACCCTCTTTACTAGTCGCTGTCGTTACATGCCCACTGATTTTTACTTTATCTCCATTAATTATATTTTTTACCTGCCCGCTCACTGTTTTTACATTACCACTAATTGTCACATTATCCGAGATAACAGATTTCACATTTCCATCTATCATATCAACATTTCCAGTTGTTATAAGTTTTACTTCAGTCGCAGTTACCTCATTTTTAGTTTCTAACAAAACCAAATTTTCTGTCATACTTTTCTTTTTAGTTTTAAGTTTGGAGACCTTACCGGCTATGGTGGTTTTATCCCCATAGATACTACCTACACTTCCTTTAACACCAATTTCATCTCCGGCTATTTTTACTCTAGTATCTGAAAAATCCACCTTTTGCTGATATAGCATCTTGTGCCATTTACGTACATCAACGCTCTTATATCCACGAACCTCTGTGGACATGCCTGCCTGTAGTTTGAGGCATATTCCGGCTATAGTGAAAACATCCATTCCCAGAATAGTTTGTGTCGCCGTCCCCAGTATCAATTTGTTTGCAAGTCCCACCAATACCCCAAAAATCTGGCCGCTTCCCACTGATATCCCATCCCCTCGTTTTTCTTCATCACTATCTTTACTGCCGCCCCCCGGATCATTATGACTTCCCAGGCGGATAAAGGTATTCTCCTTTGGGGTATGCAGGAGTATCCGTTCATTGCCTGCCCGGTCTTCAATGGCGATCCGGTTCTGTCCTCCGGTTTGGATAACGCTCATGGTCTCATTACCGGAAACGACAGGGCTCGGAGTGTCGGGGTTGGGCACCGCTGCGGCGATAACGGGTCTGTCGGGATCGCCGTCAATGAAGGTAAGGAGTATCTCCGTGCCTTTGTGCAGAGGGAAGTGCATGCCGTGGTTGGAGCCTGCATAGGGCTGCGCCATCCTGATCCATGTGGAGCCTTTTCCGTCCGCATGGCCGGAGAGGTCGAAGGGGAGGGATACCTTGTAACGGCCCTGGTCGTCGAGCCCGGCATATTGACCGCTTTCGGCGTTGTCGATCTTCGCTATGATGGAACCTGATATCTTCGGTTTCGGTGTTTTTGCTTCAGGGCGGAACTGGACACGTCCCGGGATGGCGGTAAAGGAGTTCCGGTAGTAGGGATGGGATTCCCGTTCGGAGAGTTCCCTGCCGATGCCTGAGATGAGATATCCTGTCTGATCCCCTTCATGACTGACTTCAATGACAAGATATTTTCCATTGAAGTCGGTCCGGTAGTGGTCCTTAAGGTTAAAGGTGAAACCGGGCATCATATAGGGGACCGAACCGTCTCCGTAGTAGCATTCCTTCCGGCAGAGGAAGCTTTCCGCCCGTATTTTTGCGAGATCGTTTCCTTCTTCCGGGGTGCGGAAGTGGTCATTGTAGGAGTAGACGGTGCCGTATCCTTTCGGATCGACTTGTGCGCTTCCCGTTACATCCATGGATGGTTTCCGGTAATTGTAATCTTTGAGAAAAACCTTGTTGGGCATCCGGGTATGACGGCAGGTGAAGGATTTTACCACCTCTTTTTTGTGAAGGGTATCGAGTCCTGAAGGAGGGGCATAGAAAAGGGTTTTTCCCTGGGGCAGGTCCTGATGGGCAATGGCGGTATCTGTAAAGATTACCTTTTCTCCCGTGGGGGTTTGTTCGAAGAAATAGTAGATGCCTTCTTTTTCCAGCCAGCGGGAAATAAAGTTGAGGTGGCTTTCCCCGTACTGGCAGACGTATTCCACAGGTTCATAGTGCTTCTGAAGGCGGAATTCGAAGTCAAGGGGGGTAAAGCCGCCGTCTTTGAGGACATCGGCAATAAAGTCAGGGACTGATTTATTGAGGATGATCTGGAGGTGTTCGGTTATGGAAAGCCACCAGAGCCTGGGGACGAGGAATGCGCGGTAGAAGGCGTAACCGTCTGTTTCGTGGAGCTGTTCGAAGTGTGCCAAAGTGCCGTAGTAGTTTACATCGTCGCCTTCTTCCCGGTGAATGATGAAGTGCGCCTGGTTTTCCATGGCCTTGCTTAAGTCAATTGAGAGGTTGTTGCAGATAAGGGTGATATCGAATTCGTAGGGTTGGGAGATGCCTTCAGTGCCGGTAAAGGATACGACGCCGAAGGTGTCGGCGGGGAATGCTTTTGAGGTGAATGAAAACTTATTGGATGTCAGGTACGGCATGACTACTTCCTTACCGATTGCAAATTCCAATAGCATTCTTTACAACTATTTAACAACTGTCAGTACAATTCAACTGCCTTAATCCCCCGATAGAACCAAAATGAACTACCTGAATAATTTAATATATGCTATACCGATAAATGTCAAGTATCACGGTATGATATGCGATGTGTACATGAACAGCATTACGGCAATTCTTTTTCTATATATGTTATTATTTTTGGAGAATCGCCCCACGTATCAGCCATCACCCAGTTGCCGCTATATCGTTTCTCGATATCGCCGCTATCGTAGGTAGTAGCTTTCCATGTAAAGGACAATTCAATAATGTATTGTCCTTTACCGTTAGATGATACCTTTACGTATTCAATCTTATGTACATTTGTTTTAATCTTTTTGAGCCACGCTGCATACCAATCTTGGAAATCCTGCCATGAACCGATTTTTGTGTCAGATAAACGCATGTCAAAATCCGTATCCGTTAAAAATGTAAGGAAACTTTCAATATCCTTCTTTTCATCGAAATATGCAAACCATTTATAGACTAAACTCTTGATTTCATTTTCTCCAAAACGGGGTATTATAGCCGGAACAGGACGTAACTGTTCCGGTGGCGGGGTATAAAGATTGATAATCACGCTCTTTTGAGATGCAGAAAGCACATCATAGGGTACATTTGAAGGTATAATGTAAACTCCACCCGGACCGATCCGGCGAGTATCCTTATCAACCATAATAATGGCGCTACCCTCCTGCACATACCCTATCATGTCATTGTATTGATGTTTTGTTCTGATATTTTTGGTTATATCCGATTTTGCTATCTCAAGGATTTGAAGCGTCAAGCGGTCGTTAAAATACACCTTCTGGCGCGTATAATCATCAATCTTTTCCCACATTTTCTCATCGTCGGCAATAATCTGCGGAACAACAGGTACGATCGCGTAATGAGAACGATAGTCTCTGGGCAATACCCCCTTCTTGGCGGCATTACATCCCGGAACAACAAGAATCAGCAACATTACAAGGTATTTAAAAAGATCCCTTCTACACATAACTCCCCTTTTTCTTGTTGTCATCCTTTGAACTTAAATGTGAATATTCCATCATTTCCAACGTCCAGATGCACAGAAGACGGCATCTTTCCCGCGCTCATATTGGACAGAATCGTTTGTGATAATTTCGGTAGAATGTTGGCATCAAAAATATATTCAATATTACGCGCACCGGTTTCTACTTCTGTACACCTTGCGGTAATCTGGTCCAATACGGCAGATGAATAGGAAAAATTCATTTTATTATTCTCCATTAGAGTTGCCTGGATCTTTTTTATTTTCAGCTCAACAATCGAGCGCATTGCCTTCTTGTCCAGACTATAATAGGGTACAATCGTCATTCTGCCTAACAACGCAGGCTTGAAGTGAGCCGACAGAATGGGACGGATAGCACCGATTAAGGCATCTGCAGGAGGACGCTCTTCTGACCGGCTCATTTCGTTGATAACGTCCGACGCAAGATTGCTCGTTAAAATGATGATCGTATTTTTGAAGCTTATCTCTTTCCCCTCTCCGTCAGATAACATGCCTTTATCAAAAACCTGATAGAAAAGGTTCATTACATCTATGTGAGCCTTCTCTGCCTCATCAAGAAGAACAACAGAATATGGTTTCTGACGTACCGCTTCCGTAAGCATTCCTCCTTCCCCGTATCCTACATATCCGGGAGGGGAGCCAATAAGTCTGCTTACAGTATGACTTTCTTGAAATTCACTCATATTAATCGTGACAACGTGTCGTTCACTCCCGAAAAGCAGGTCCGCAAGGACAAGCCCGGTCTCTGTTTTACCTACACCGCTCGGTCCAACAAAGAGGAATACACCGATAGGATGGTTCGGATTCTTGATGCCGGCTTTGGATGCCCTGATCACTTCGGCCAGTATTAATATAGCATCATCCTGCCCTTTGATCCTTTCCTTCAGTCTTTTTTCAAGATTAATAATCATTTCCGCTTCATCTTTGAGAACTTTGCCAAGAGGAATTCCTGTCCAGTCGGAGACTACCTGCGCTACAACATCGGGGTCAACTTCGATCTGAATCATTGCTTTATTTTTCTGTATTTCTCTCAATTGCAGATCAGCTTTTTTAAGCTTCGCATGCAGTTCCTTTTTTTTGTTTATATCGTCACCGGCAACCGTATTTATGAGTTCCCTGATTTTTATTACATTTGATGCTGCTTCCTTTTCCTTAAGCCATTGTTCTCTGAGTGTACCGGCGCCTTTTACGCATGCTTCCCTTTTTTTGACAGCTTCTTCATATTTTTCCTCATCCACGGTAACCCCATCTTCCCGGTCCCGTTCTATAGCCTTTATTTCCCTGTCATACGCCTGAATTTCTCTTTCCGTATCTTCCAGTGCAGCAGGCTTAGCTGTCATATTAATTTTGACCCTCGCACAACTTGTATCCAGAAGATCGATTGCCTTATCCGGAAGAAAACGCCCTGTTATGTAACGATCGGAAAGTTCTGCAGTAGCAATTATCGCATCATCCCTAACAACAACCTTATGGGCAACTTCATAGCTCTCTTTAATGCCTCTCAGAATGAGAATCGTGAGATCCACTCCCGGCTCATCAAGCTTGACCAGTTGAAACCGGCGTGCGAGAGCCGGGTCCTTTTCAAAATATTTTTTGTACTCACTCCAGGTTGTCGCAGCAATAGTCCGCAATTCCCCACGGGCAAGGGCCGGTTTCAGGAGATTCGCCGCATCACTTCCTCCCGCTGTACCACCGGCGCCAATTAAGGTATGCGCTTCATCTATAAAAAGGATAATCGGTTTTTCGGATGCCTTGACTTCATCAATAATACCCTTCAAACGACTTTCAAACTCACCTTTTATACCTGCACCGGCCTCAAGTAATCCCATGTCAAGCCCCAGAAGTGCAGCATTCCTTAACATGTCAGGGACATCTCCTTTGGCAATCCTTAACGCCATGCCTTCAACAACAGCCGTTTTTCCTACACCCGGGTCGCCGACACAAATCGGATTATTCTTTCTTCGCCTGCCGAGAATATCAATGATCTGACGAATCTCATTGTCCCTTCCAAAGACAGGGTCGATATCGCCCTGTAAGGCTTTTTCAGTAAAATCTATACAGTAACGATCTATGAAAGTCCTGCCCTCTTTTCCGGTAAGCTCCGGTGTTGATATTTTCTGCGCCCGGTCGTTTTCAACTGAGTTCTTAGTAATATCCCAGAATTTTGTTAACAACGCATCGCGCCCGATTGTCTTAAGGAAATCGATATACCGTCCCGAAGCAAACAAATTCGGTTTTGATAAAAAAGCCAGAAGGATTGCACCCGAACGGATGCTCCTCTCTTCCAGATCCACCGACGCGATAAGCCATGCATCCTGTATCAGATCGAGAAATAACGGAGAAAAAACAGGCTTACCCGAATTGCCCGTTTTATACTCTTCCAGTGCTGCATCCAAGGCCTTATGCAGACGTATTGTATCGAGATTAAAATACTGGAATATAAGCGGCCAATCGGAACGTTGGTTATCCAGGAGTTTACTCGTAAAGTGTTCCACGCTAATTTCATAATGTGTTCTTGATATGCACAATCCAGCCGCCGATTGCAGGGTGTTCGTACAAATGCTATTAAGATGCAGCAATAAAGATTTGATATCTACCATTATCATACGTTTCAATCTCCTTTTTTTGTTGCCCTTTTAAATACACCTGCAAAATGATCATTTTACCCTGTCTTTCAATAAACCCGGATTTTCCATTAAATGAGCACCGTTTCCAATGACGTATCCGGGATAAAAATATTAAACCGGCAAAAATCCGACCACATTTTCCGTCACTGATCTTTCCGCGGGAAGCCAGGTATCACAGCCCAACGTGGACCAATCAGCCCCTCCTAAAGAAACAGGCCGTATATCCTCAGACGCCAACTCTATATCGATATCCCATCCAAGCGGCTGATCAAGATAGAAACGGACCAATCTTTTCAGCCTGTTAAAAAAATTCCGATCGAGCGCCATTTTTCTAAAGTTACAGCCGCTTAAAGGGCCGGCATGAATCCGGAAATGGCTCGTACAACTGGTAATCTCAATGCCTATGCAGCTGTCCTCGCCAAGGTTATGCGCCTGCAATCCAAGAATAAGCCGCTGATCCTCCGGAATCCCAAGCATTTTGGAGGCACACTGTTCAATCCGGAAGCTTGGCTCATCGAATGCATCGGCAAGCAAAACCCGCAGTCCCTCTGCTGATCTTGGGAACTGTGTGGCAAGCCCGATATAACGTAGAAGTTCATAAGGCTCCTCGAAACATTCCTTTATCCTGTCGCTCGAAATTCCCAAAAGGCAGTAGAGCCTTTCAAGTGTTTGCGTATTGAAACTCTCCGCGAGCTGGTAAAAAAGGCGATATCTCCCCCAGCACTGGAAAAGGAGGCGGTATGCGGAAGAATTAATAATATCAAAAAAATCCCTTGTAATGGATATATCTACCAGTGAATCCCTGATCAGATCCTCTGAATAGAAGGAAGGCAATGGTGAAGAAACGCCATAAAGACCTAAAAAGGTGCAAATTATGGAGTAATGGTCCGGGTTATCTTTTCCTTCCGATACAGAGACAACATCATTTTGTGGAAAGCTCAGCGATAGATCGGGTCTTACCCCGATTTTGCGAAAAAGTTCATCCTCGGTCGCACCGGTTTCAACAATGATATATTTTCTTAATAACCGATATATCTGGATAAATGAATAACGAAACCCTTCCGACAGCAGTTTCTCTTTTAGATCAAATACCGTGTTCCCATCCGTGGCAACCATGTAAAGATCTCCCCTGTGTTGCTTTCTTTCACGCTGAGCCTGGTAAACGTGTGCATTGCGCTAAAAATGCCAAAAAATCCATCAAGCATCGAGGCAAAATGATATAAACTGCCGAAACCGCCATAATAATCCTTATTCATCAGCAAATCTATCCGGTGTCCCTGTATCATGTTGCCTCGGAACAAACGCCTATCCGGTGTTACAGTAATATTCAAAATACCCGCTATTTTTTTCATGTTAGCTTCCACTTTCCATTTATCCCTCGAATCGGGAACATATAAGGAGAGCATATCCCTGAGATTGTCCGTATCGGCAATAGAAAGATAGTTAAGGGACAGGTGGGCCAGGAACTTCCAGAGGACATTTCTCTCAAGCGGCGGGTCAATGATTGCTGTCGTAGGAATAATATTTTCGAATGTTAAAAATTCAGGAGAATCGGACGTCTCCACACATATATTGCCGAGCGCAAGCCTTTCGGGAAGGGCGCCGTTCGTACAGTTCAGCTCAACCGACAATATCTGCGTGCGTTGTTCAATTGTGTCCGATTCTCTATACGGAAAAGAAAGGAATATTTCCGGGGAATCATCAACGGGTGATCTGGAACGCATCACCTGATAGATCGGTTTATCAATGCCCGAACGACAAAAAAATTCCAGTGGAGCATATTCAGTCTTATGCATATCCCCCTGTGTAAATCCTGTCACCTTAATTATGTCATATATCCGGCAATGGTTTGATTGTACTCCGGCCGGTTTTATACGGATCTTTTCCGAATGATGGTCAAATACAACCGGTTCTGCATCCATCTTAAACAGGTTAATAACCGGTGCAGCAAACAGGACAATCTGACTTGTGGTAATCGAAGGTATGGGAACGGGTGAGGGTAGAAAGTCAAATGTAACTTCAAATCCCGTTCCATCACCTCTGTTTTTCCAGTTTTCCCAGCCCCTCAACTCCATAAAAAGAAGTTTGGAGGGCATCACAAAATATTCCCGAATAAGTCTGTAACCGGAAAAGGCCTGCGTCGGAAAGGGCAGAAGATTATTATCCTGTTCAAAACCGGTAGACACCAGACATTCCGGCTCAAGAACGCAGGCATTTCCATTTTCATGAGGCTTGATGATAATTTGCCTGAGATAACGGGTAAGCAACATGAAAAGATCCGTAGCCTGAGAAGATGGCCTTCCGAGGAAAAACATAAGTCCCTTTGGTTTCCATTGCGAAAGGTTCAACCCTGTAAGTTGCAGCGCCATAGTTAATTGGTTGGATTCGCTCGTTTGTGCCTTTGTTTCCGCGGAAATAAGATGCAAAGGGTGAACCTCCGTTTCAAAACAAGTCTTAAAAATACACGGCGTACCATCAACAGGGGTTGATGCGAGGGAAACTCCTGCCGGAACGGTTATTGTTTCTTTCAAGTTCTGTTTTGCAGTAAACTTGACAATAGACATTGATGGAATGGGACATAGATAATGCGGGAACACAACATCCATCAAACCCTGGACTATCTCCGGAAATTCATCATTCAATTTTTCCTGGAGTAATCCGTTTAAAAAAGCAACACCTTCCAATAATCTTTCCACATCCGCATCAGGAGTCGGACCTCGAAGCATCGGCGCAACGACCGGATGCTCTTTTGAAAACTCCACGGCTAATTCGCGAAGTTTCTGCAATTCCTGTTGATAATATTTATTAAACAATTTTGCCTCTTATTCTATCCATAAATGTCTTGCTTTTTTCTTCTTTCAATATTTTCAGATCAAATTTAAAAAATCCACATGTCTATTCCGTTACGTTAATCTTTCCATCCGAATTAATGGTTGTTTTCAGTTCGATTGAAAATGTTTTACCCCTGACATGTACAATATCGGCCTGTATTTTGAATTGTAGAGAAAGAAAACCACTTGCATCCGGAACATACGTTACCCGTACCCCTTCAAGGCGTGGCTCATATTTTGGAATTATCCTTCCGATCTCATTTGCAATATTTTGGGCTGTTTCCGAAAAGTTTCCTCCCTGAAAATTTACAAATTCCGGCATGCCATAATCATCGGCAATCGGAACACTTCCTTGACGGGTATTAAGTAATCTCTGCAAATGATTGATAATTGATCTTAGAACATCAGGTTGATTCCTTTCGCTCCCTGTACTGCCTTTGAGCTCCAGATTCCTGATCCTCTCAATTAAAAGTTCTTCATGCATGTCAATATGTTCATGAACAAATGATGTTTATAATCGGCAGATGGTCACTAAGCAAACACTTATTTCTCATATGTATATTATAAAAGACAGCAACCTGCCCATCGGGAGGACAGGCGCATGCCTTTATGAATATCACAGGCGAACTCGGATAGTTATTTTTATGCATTTTCAACCACTTTTTGGTTTTTTCCATGAATCTTCTGCTTCGATACCGTTAACCACATCTGTCCAGATGATCGTCTCGTAGGTAAAGGAAATATCTTGCATATGCTTGTATGGTTTATTCTTCTCAAGAAACGTTTCCGGATACCACTCTCTCGACTCAACTACAATGGCATTCTGCATCTTTATCTGAAAGTATTTTTCTTCCTGACCTTTTTCATTAATGTGATACAGATGCATTTCTACATCGAGAGATTCACCTGTACAGCACGCCTGAAACAATTTCGGGGTGTGCTTCCCCATATTGGTAACAACTTTAAATGTATGGTGGATTCGCTGGCCGGTCGGCAAACCGGTATGTGTATCCTTGGGAATCTCTACGGAATGATTCAGGCTGTAACAAAGAATCATATTTTCCCGGCCTTGCTGGGTACAATCGCCCTGTATTTCGCCCTGTGTTTTACCCTGAATTTTCATGTAGCTTGTCATTGACATGATTAATCCCCCCTTTTTTGTTTAACATCCGCATCAATACTGATTGCAGGTGTTATTTTTTATCAAGCTTCCCGACAAGCGATAGAGTGAAGGAAGCGCCCATGTACTTAAAGTGCGGTTGGAGCTGCATATTAACCCTATACCATCCTGGTTCGCCTTCTATATCAACAACCTGGATAGAAGCCTTCCTCAGGGGACGTCTGCTTCGTACACCCGGCGAAGGATTATCCTGATCAGCCACGTATTGATGTATCCAATTGTTTAATTCTGTCTCTAAATCCCCCCTTTCTTTCCATGTACCGATATTTTCGCGCTGAATGACCTTTAGATAATGAGCAAAGCGGCTTACCACAAATGTATATGGAAGTTGGGTACCAAGTTTGTAATTTAATTCAGCCTGTTTTCCTTCAGGCGTATTAGGAAACACTTTTGGTTTCTGGACCGAATTAGCTGAAAAAAAGGCTGCATTATCGCTTCCTTTTCTCATGGTAAGCCCGATAAAACCTTCTTCCGCCAGTTCAAATTCCCTTCTCTCCGAAATAAGAATCTCTGTCGGTATCTTGGTTTGTAATTCACCCATTGCCTCGTACTGATAAATAGGCAAATTCTCTACGGTGCCACCCCCCTGTGGCCCTATGATATTTGCACACCACCGATATTTTGCAAAACTGTCGGCAACTTGCGTAGCAAAGGCAAAAGCGGCATTACCCCAAAGGAATACTTTATTTCCATTCGAGACATCTTCTTTGTAATTAAAGCTTTTCACCGGCTGCGTATCAGGTCCATATGGTATCCTGAGAAGAAAATGCGGCAATACAAGACCAACATTACGGGAATCCTCCGATTCCCGGAATGATTGCCACTTTATATACTGTGGCATCTCAAAAATTGACTTAAGATCTTTCAGGTTTGGTAAATCGGCAAAATCATCGAGCCCGAAAAACTGTGACCCTGCCGCCGCGACGAACGGCACATGCGCCATAGTGGAAATGCTTGCAATATTTTGAAGCAACTTAATATCAGGGGGTAAAGGGGCAAACTCATAATTGCCTATGATCAAACCATACGGCTGGCCGCCGAATTGCCCATACTCCTGCGTGTAAACAATCTTGTAAAGACCGGATTTAGTAATATCGGGTGCGTCTTCGAAGTCACCCAACAAGTCTTCTTTTTTTGCATTCATAACTTCAACTTTAATATTCTCCCTGAAATCCGTACGATCAACTAAAAATTTTAAGGAACGCCAACAGGATTCAAGTTTTTGAAACTCTTCATTGTGCAGTATTACATCCATCTGCCTGCTTAGTTTCTGATCAAGCTCTGCAATCATCTCATCGACAGCAGATGCTGTGACATGCATTTCCTTGTCAGGCTTCAGCAGCTCATCGATAAAAGCCTGGAGCCCTTGTTTTGTGATAGCATACGCTTCATCTGTCGGTTTCAGACGGGTTGCCGCAACAATTTCATCCAAAAGAGAAGGCTGCTCAACATCTTTTGTTTCATCCGGCTGTTGCATTTTTTCAACTTTTTCTACCACGTTTCACCCCCTTAGCCTTCGATACCAAGTTCTTTTAACAGACGAACTCTAACGCTTTCGTCCTGAACAAGTTCCTGCACTTTCTTTCTGAATTCAGGAATATTCCCAAGGGGACCCTTCAGTGCCTTCAATGCCTCCCGTAGATCCATCAGCTTTTTCAGCTCAGGAATTTTCTGTATGATAGCATCCGGTTCAAAATCTTTTATATTTTTAAAGTCCAGGCTGATTCCCATCTGTGCATCGGGTTCGTCTGAAAGCCTGTTTTGTACGACTGTTTCCAAACTTAATTTCTGGGCATCCAGGACATCATTGAAGTTATCCTTATCAATATTTATAGGTTTCCGATCCTCAATGGCCCTTTCATCCTTTTGTAATGTAAAATCCCCTACAACCAGCACCCTTAATGGGAGTTCTACGTCTTCCTTTACATCTCCTGTCGCAGGCCGATATACTATATTCACCCTTTCCTTTGGAGCAACGGAACCCTCTTTTGCCATCATGCACCCCCTTTTAGAAATCTTTGTAATATACTGATATTTAAATCAGTATCACAAACATTTTAACAAAACAAATAAATTTTGCAATCAATTTTTTATTTTTGTGTTTGTTTTTTTTTAAAAACAAAACAGACCCTCAGCACCCCAACGGAGGCTTCGATGATTCCACGGAGATGAAACTATCCCAACCCGCTCTTTCCCTTGGTGAGGATGCGGATGAAACCATCATTGAATCCTCCTGCAGGCCATGGAAGGTCGCAAATAAGCACTATGACACAAAATTCATCGCTTTCGAAGGATCAAGGAGAATGAGTCTGTTTAATACATCCCGGACAAGAATCGTATTCCCCTCGCCTCCATAAACACTCAATCCCGATAACACAACAACAAAAGCTTCCACAGCCAAAGCCGGTTCCCATTCTGCAATCCTGTACACATCAATACACCGGATCAACTCCTGAAAATAAGGAACGGCAAATTGTATATATTTTGATTGCGACAGAAAATCGCATAGGCTGATTTGCCATAGGAAACGGTCCCTTTCTGAAGATGCCCCTGTTATTTTGTTTTTGAAGTTCTGTAATGCTGCAGATAAATTACCTTCCCGGGCTATAGAACGCGCCCTTGCCAGCTCTTGATCGATTTGTTGCTGTAAAATAGTATTTTGAATAACAGTAGGTGCCCGGTTTTCAGTTTTTTTATATAGGTCTTTAATCCAATCCCTTGTTTTCTGGTCTGCAAATGGTGTCCCGTCGGAAAAAGAAAGACGTTCTATGCCATGTAAGCGCTTAGCATATAGAGCCGTTTCCCCCTCAATTTCTTCGCTGAGCGCCTTTTCCCCGAGATGTTTCAATGATTCAACCACATAATAGCTAAGGTCAAGCCAGAAAGGAAACTGAGGAATTCTCGTTTCGGAGGCATCAAGAAGATCTTTCCATTTTCCCGACTCACACAGATCTTTAAGGTAATTTATGACCTGTTCATCGGGGGGAGGTATCAGGCTTTTCCCCTCCCCGTCAGGCGGTACCTGTTCAACTGAAGCCCAGGCAATGATCCTGTTTAACCTGAAAGCTACCGCATTCAGCTTGTTCTGCTGCATCAAGGCAGAAGAAATAACCCTCAACATATTTATGCCCTGATTGAGCATTTGTTGAGGACCTTCATCCGGATTTATTTTTATTATATGTACGTTATTTGAAGTATTTAATGTCTTTGCCGCCGGATTCCCTTTTGTTGCAGGTTCATCAACCGGCTCCTGAATGGTTTTTTCGGATCTGCCCCCCTCTTCTCTTATCAACGGGACTATAGCGGCAATTAAAGAATCCATTGCAGGAGCTTCATCCATGTTCTCACGCAGAAAAGTGTTGACCCCGTTTAAGTCGTCAAGAAAACCCTCAATGCTATCTTTTGGCCATTCTTCTGTTTGCATACCCTCAATATCTGTCGTAATTTTTTCTACCAACCACTCTATTGCATTTCTACGTCCGTGCATCCGTTTTTTAGATGGGAACATTGATTCCCAATATGTGGAAAGCATATCCCTGCATATATGGACACCGATAGCCAATCCCTTCAGGCCTCGCGTCTTTTCTAATGCCACGCACAAGTAGCTTAAGACAAGCAGATCCTTGGAACGATTCTGTATGATATCGCTTGAAAGATTCAAAACCTTTTTCCAATCAGCACTGCTCATAGAAAACGGTGAAGACATTTTTTCAATTTCTGCAGACAGGTCACTGAAAATTGCATCACTGCGAATATCTTCCCCTGCCGGTGCATTATCAGCTATCGGCAGTTTTCCGATTTCAATCAGTTCCATTTTCTTCCCCGGTATAATACATCAATCATCTGGATAAACATGTAGCAATTACCGCCGGCAGCCGGGATGTTCTGGAAGTCTTCCTGAAGACGTTAATAACCTGTTCCCCACCTTCTATCCGGTATTTTACTTTTATCCATTTGACGCCAATCTTAGTGAGTTCCTTCTGTTTGTCGGGAAAATCGTATGGCTTAAACGTTTTACTGCCGGTCCGAAACATAGACAGGAATTGTGCAAATCCCTGTTTGCCTTCGTAGGTTCTGGTCAAGGTTAAACCGGGAAAGATGATCTTAAGTGTTGTGTTGCCGCATGTCTCCGGCGCCCACACAAAGGTCTTTGCATCAGGATAATTATAATTATGCAGAGACATATCATCATTGCTGCACTGCAGTGCAAGAATATTTCCAATAGGCTTAAGGCGGGCATCGTCGTTTGCCAGTATAGGCACTGTTTCAATTTTCACGGCATATTTTGGCCTATATTCCACCACGGTACTTTCTTTTGAATTTAAAAATTTGATAAAATCAGATTCAAGAGGAATGTGGTTTTCGTAAATTGTGTTTTCATATACCTTTCGCGGGTAGTATCCCCATTTTTTTAACATAATGAACGGTTTTGCAGGTCCATCCCTGAATTTCCATACTACACCGTCTTTTTTATCAAAAAACAATTTTAGATGTCCTTCCTGCGGAACGGTATCCAGTTTATTAAGCACATCGCCTTCCCATCGTTCCTGAAGAATGCATGCCGCATTATTGATACCATGTTGTATAAGGTAGTCCAGAGGGCCGCCGAAAAGCTTCCAGACGAAACCAACATTTTCAAAATACTCGTTATTCTCTATCATATGTTTAAAGGTAAGATATTTCACATATGCAACGTTAAAGGGCGATTTGCTTTCGGAAAGATTGGATTGGCCCGAAAAAAGATCAGAAACCATTTGGTAACATGTTTCCCGGGAACTTACCAGGGGGGCAATCTGTTGAAGGGCATCCTCATATTCCCCGAATATCTTCGCTGCCATGTCACGCCGCTCAGCGATCTTTTCCTGTTTTGCGTCAATCTTCTTAACTTCCTGTGTTATTTTTTCTATTGTTCCCTCCACTGAACCCTTCATTCCTTTTTTTTCTCCTGTTTTCTTTGACTGCATTGATTTTTCTATTATCCCTTCCAGTTCCGACACAAGCGTCACCCATGAGGGTGTTTTGCCGGATTGTTTTGATGCGGGCATTTCGGTTGTAAGACGTTTTATGAAAAAATAATATGGATTCTGGCCGGTAGTCATTTGTGTAGCCATTGTCTGCCTGCTTGCATCGGTATCAAGAATGCCTTTACCCTTCGAAAAAGAAGAAGCAAACAATGCCCACTCTCTATAATATCCATCATAATACCACTTCCAAAATTTTTCGATGCTGATTTGTAACAGCTTGTTATCTTTCAGCACTTCTTCAAGTGTTTTAAGAAAAGTTTCTATATGTTTCCGGCCCTCATTTGTGTAAACGCCGGAAACAAAAATTGCTTCATCAAAACTACCCAATCGCGGCCTACCCCAGAAATCTTCCAACCTGACATCCGGTGCATCAGGTATAGGATTGTACACAAGCCATTCTAAACTTCTGTGTCTTCGCAGCATCATAATGAGTGCGTTTCTGAATAGCCTGTAACTTTGTTCAGGCTCAGTCCCGTCTTCGTTCCATTCCAAATATGAGCCGTAAATATTGCCAAGCGTATCCGCTATTTCGGATGGTATATCGGGATATTGAAACTTCATAATACGCGTTGAGGTTTTTGTGAAATCTGCAATGCCTGATAACTTTCTGTCTTTTAAGTATGAACCCAACAAACGGACACGGGCAATTGCATAGCCCGCATAATCCGCCATAATATCAGGATTGGTTGATTCATCTATTTGATCGATCCTTCTAAAAAAAGACGTATCAAATTGCCGCAGGAATCCTCTATTGAACAGGTCAATATAATGTTTTTTAGCTATTTTTTCAATCCTCTTGCATTCCTGAAGGCCAAACGTGGGGAAATACCATATCCGGTTTGTTTTTTCCAGGTTAGAAATTTCCAGTCTGTATTTTTCAAACATAAGCAAATTTGCGCTCACATCTTTATGCAGTATTGGGGGTCTATTGAATACTTCCATGAATTTCCCAAGGGTATTAACTTCATGAAAAAAAGAAAAACTCAAAAAACCACATAAAGACAGCCATATAAGAAACCATGATACAAAGCCCAAACTTCTCGTCAAACGCCTCCAACGTATATATTCATATACATGGGTAAGCAACGATCTGTCGCCGGGCAATATCTGCGCAAAAAAATCCCGCAGAAACAGACCTTTATCAACTGATTTATCCTGTTTTTGTGGGACATAACCAATGGAGCGAAGGAATTCGGATAGGGGCTCATCACACTGTCGTGAGCTTGAAAAATATATACCCCTGAACAACGGAGATTCCTGGTAAGGATTATCTTCAAAAACGGCCTTCAAAAACTCTTTTAAGCCAGGTTTCAAAGTATTAAATTCATTCGTCAGGAGCAAAACCCCGGGTTCCGGTTGTTCTATGACACCAATAAGATTAATACATATATTTCTCAAACTGTCAGTAATAGAGGCAAAAGTTTGATCCAGCATTTCTTCCCAACGCATATTTCCTGTTTTATTTAAAAAACCTGCAGCTTGTTTTGTATCCTCATCGGGAAGCTTAAGAAACACATCGGTAAATCCATATACCATGTCCATTTTTGTAACAAGAACATAGATAGGGAATTTCGCTCCGGCAGTACGCATGAGTTGATCAATACGTTTTCGGATAAGCTGGCCATCCTCCCTAAGGGGTGTTTTGTCGGGAGAAAGAATTTTATCCACCGGAAGAGTTATAACCACCCCATTGATGGGTTCCCTGTGTCGGTATTTGGCCAGAAGAGTAAGGAATTTTTCCCATTCCTCCCTGTCCTGGGCTTCATCAACAGGAATGGTATAACGTCCTGCAGTATCAAGGATAACCGCCTCATCGAAGAACCACCAGTCGCAATTCCTGGTCGCTGAAATTCCGGCAACACGGCTCAAATCTTTGACCGGTGAATTCAGGTGGGAATTTTTTATCGCTGTTGTCTTTCCTGAGTTTGATTCACCAATCACGATAAACCAGGGAAGCTCATAAAGAGGATTTCCTGTTTTACGGAGATGCGAATTCTTCAGTAATTCAATCGATTCTTTCCATTGATCCTGGAGTTCACGCAGTTGCTGACGTTCATAAAGCGGAGCGCTCTTAATTGCCGCTTCATCCAGCTGAACAACACGATGAACAAACTTTTTTTCTTTTCTTCTTAAAAAGTATTTTCTGAAGAAGAGAAACCCTATCCACAAGCCTAAAATACCTGCCAGGACAGCCGCACCCACCCACCACGGCCATCCTTTTTTGAAAACGATCCAGAAATCAAGCGCTCCCAAAATTCCTATGATGATAATAATTAATATTATCTTTAGTATTTTCAGCAATTTCTTAATCCCTTTTAAAATACATTAGTGAAGGTACCTAAGGACAATTTTATCCAGTATCCCTTTGTAGAAAAGTAAAAGAATTATGAAAAAAACAACCGGCACAGCACCCAGAAGCAATATTAATAGAAAACTTTTGAATGTCCTTTGCTTTTTCTTCTTTTTCAGAACATCATATGCATCCGGAAACAAGAACAGAGAATTAATCATGCCTGAGCTTTCCTTCATGAGCATGAGATTGGAATCCCTTATTTCTTTCAATTCTTCTCCTTTCTCCGGCTTAAAAAAACTGCCCTTGAAACCCATGACCAGACAATATCCGTACACTTCCCGGATATACCCATCTTCCTTGCCTAATCCGGCAAGGTTGGTAAAGAACTCTTCTCCCGCATTTGTCGTGTTAAAATAGAGCCATTGAAGCGGTGATTCCAGCCACTGTTTCTTCCCGGACCAATCCGAGCAGAGCAAGCTCTCATCAACCCATGCACATACCGCAAAGAAAGCCTTTCGCCAGTCTTCATTCGTAGAAAATGTATGAGTTACATATTCCTGTGAATGAGCTATGAGCTTGCGGTATTGTTCCATAACGTCTTCATAGCCCGGTTGTTTTTTTGGTATATCCTTCAGGAGACAACCCGTATAGGCCATCAGTTCCATAAAACAATCGGAAAGTTTCACAATATCAATCCTATTATGGTTTTAAAATCACAACTTCAATCGCTGCATCCTCAGGGGCATTACTCCAGTGAAGACAGATGTTGGAATGCATTGTGATACCCTGCCAATACTGATTAACAAGTTTAATCTCAAAACAGATGGCATTGAGCCTTTTGGGTAGTCCTATAGGCAACTCCGGCATATACACAAGAGAAAGACCCGGGAGTGACCTCTGAATAAGAAGCGACATATCTTCTTCGCAACTTGTTTTAATAACACGTTTTACATCATCGACTACAGTCTCTTTATCTTCAGATGTCTTGATAAAAAGATAATACATGTTTTTATTGTCCAGGAGTTCCACCGGTATCTTTGCTCGGAAGTAACGGTCTTCTCTGACAAGATGAATAATATTTTCCATTCCGGTCATGAAAGACTTCAGAATTTCTTCAATGAGCATGTGGGATTGTTGAAAACAGTATCCAATATCTTCGTGATTATATTGCGGCACAAGATGAGTCCCATTCTGAAGTTTTCCGATTGCATCTATCCGGTCGGTAAATGAGCTTAATTCACCGATAAATTGTCGGATGTATCCGTAAACAATCCAGGGATGAACATGAGGTGTTTCGGTGATGTGTTGGAATACCGGAAGATAACGGTTTAATGTACAGAGCGCCAGGAAATAGCTTAAATACACAGACTGAAATTCTGCCGATTGAAAACCTTTTGGATTTTTATACTCCTCGAGAACCCGGCACCTCGATGATATAAGCTCTCTTATGCCTTTTACTATCTGCGAGAGCCTGGCCGAACTCGAAACGATAACTGTCGGGGCCACAAAATCCCGCGATAAAACAACATCCTGCCCATTGAATTCCAAGATCGCAATAGGAATCAAATGGTAATTTCCCGCATCAGAAACCTCCCCTTCCCAAAAAAACTTAAGAATATAGCTCAGCAGTTTAACCTGGGCAACTTGTCCTTTTATGTATAAATCCTTTATTTCTTCCTGGTTTTCATCGCAAATAAAGCGTGATTGTGCCATGCTGATATCGCTCTCCTTACTCACTACAGTTACGTTGTTATCATTATGATCCCATTTACGCAACCCGATGTAGACCTTAAACGGTTTTTCCATATCTGCCCAAAAGCCCTTAAAAGAGCGGGGGCGTATTTTACCGTTTTCTGAAAGCGATACCCATGTTCCATCCTGAAAAATAAATTCACCGATGGATAACTCAAATACATTGTCTTTGAGGGCATTTTCATCTATAGTCATCCTGGACATACCCCAAAAATAAGGCTGCATATATTTTTCTAACGGATATACAAGCGATTGACCATGCAGGTCTATCCGTTGAAAATGATGGGGTTGTAGAAAAAGTCCCTGATACCAGAATACAGGTCTCACAGGTTCCATCATTGGTTTGATACCTCCTGAAGAGAATATGGACCAAGGTACAGATTGATTATCAACGGGGCTATCTTTGCCTTCATTTTCCTGAACCCGTAAGTCCCCTTTTTTTCGATCGTTACGGGTATCTCCCATGATCCGGTTATCCGGCCCAGGATCATGTCATAATATCCTGCAACAATTCCTACCCATTTCACGTTTTCAAAGCGGTCGATGAGCATGCGACTCTTTTCGCCCGGTTCAATAAAAAACTGATTTACGTATATAGCGGTGTCATCAAAGAGCTTCCCCTTAAGCAGCTTGCTCACGCCATCCTGGTCCTTGGCCAGGTTGCTGAACGAATTGACAGTGCCAAGTTGATACACAACGACAAGAAGTGTATGGGATTTATCTTCATAAAAATTAAGATATTTATCTGCCTGGTAATTGATCTGAATCCCCTGCGTCCCATAAATTCTGGGTACGGTCAGACCAAGATCGGCAAGCTGTTCGTCCTGTCCCGTTATAACACGGTTACCCTGCGTCTTTGACTGCCCCGCTTCCTGAGGCGGTGACCCGGTCCGTGCCTGTTTTTCCGACGAACAAGATGAACATAAGAAAATCATTAATGCCAAGACCCAAATAAATATCGTAATCCCCCCAAATATTTACCGGTATCAGGCCTCCATAAAGCAAGGCTAATGATTCTTATGCAACCGTATATTACCTTTGTTTATTCGGTTCCCATTGTTTTTTTGACATGAAATTTTAAAAAGATATTTTGGTCATTGCCGATCATACAATTAAGGTATGCAATTACTTTTTGTATTTTCCTTCCGCATTTTACTCAGTTCTAAAGCGTTGAACATCATTTTTTATCCAAAACCCCTGATCCATTTATGTACGTTCTTTTTATCATAACAAATCTAAGTTCAGATAATACTTACATTTTATAATATTCTTAATTAAAAATTATGGTGCTGTCAACATAATTGTGTAAATTTTTGCAGTATTTGGCGAATAATGCTATACTGACTTGTCGTGTTCTCAACCCATCCCTCTTTTTAATCACAGAACAACGGAATGAAACAAGGATTGACTGATCCACGGCTGCAAAAGAACAATAAAGGAGATGTATTTTGACGGAAAAATTTGAAGACCTCTCTTTGTCGAGAGAAACAAGTAAAGCAGTTGCGGATATGGGTTTTGAAGAAACAACACCTATCCAGGCACAAACCATTCCCGTCGTACTTGAAGGGAAAGACATAATCGGCCAGTCACAGACAGGCACAGGAAAAACAATCGCATTCGGCATTCCTATAATTGAAAAACTGCACGCCAAATCAAAAACCGTGCAGGCTATTATTTTGTGCCCTACACGGGAACTGGCTATCCAGGTATGTGAGGAATTAAAGAGGCTCCTGAAGTACAGGAAAGACATCAATATATTGCCCGTATACGGTGGGCAGCCGATAGACCGTCAGATTCGGGCTTTAAAAACAGGTGTCCACATTGTAATCGGCACTCCGGGACGCACTATTGACCATATAAACCGCGGCACTTTAAAGTTGAATAATGTCAGAACGGTTGTCCTGGATGAGGCAGATGAGATGCTCAACATGGGTTTTATCGATGATGTGGAAACTATCCTCAGAAAAGTCCCGGAAGACAGGCAGACTCTTCTTTTTTCCGCCACCATGCCCAAACCCATCCTTAACCTTACGAAAAGATACCAGAAAAACCCGGAGTTTATCAAGGTAGTCCATAAGCAGCTTACTGTTCCCCGCGTTAAACAGGTATATTTTGAATTGAAGGAAAGCATGAAACTTGAGGTGCTCTGCCGTCTTATAGATATGTATAACCTGAAATCCTCCCTTGTTTTCTGCAATATGAAAAGGAGAGTGGATGAAGTGGTAATGCATCTTCAGGCAAGAGGGTATATGGCCGACAGTCTCCACGGTGATTTAACGCAGCCGCAAAGGGACAGGGCAATGGGTAAATTCAGGAAAAATATGACTGAAATACTTGTGGCAACCGATGTAGCGGCAAGAGGAATAGATGTGGAGGATATAGAGGCGGTTTTCAATTACGACCTCCCGCAGGATGAAGAGTATTATGTTCATCGTATAGGGAGAACAGCCCGTGCCGGCAAAAAGGGACGCGCCTTTACCTTTGTGGTGGGAAGGGAAATATATAAGCTGAGAGAGATACAGACATACGCCAATATCAAAATCGATCGCCAACCCACACCTTCATTTGCTGATGTGGAAGAAGTCAGAACGACGGTGCTCCTGGATAAAATAAAAGAAACCATTGAGGAGGGCAAGCTCGAACGATATATCAAAATAATCGAACCGTTGCTGAAGGACGATTTTACTTCTCTGGATATTGCGGCATCTCTTTTAAAGATGGTTAGCGGAAATCAATAAGAACCTTCAGGGCGCCTTTTTCTTCAGCCTTTTCGAAGGCTTCCTTTGCCTGCTCCGGTCTGTAAATTTTTACGATAAGAGGCTTTACATCTATAAGCCTTCGGGAAAGCGCTCTCAGCGCCGGTTCAAAGGGGCCGCATCTTGAGCCGATGATCTGTATTTCATCGATTACGACAGGTGCAAGGTTTATTTCCTTTCCACGGGCGACCGTGCTTTTTAAGACAACCATGCCGCGCGGCTTTACTAATTGAAGGGCAAGCTCAAAACCTTCGGGAGTGCCGGTAGCCTCCACCACAATGTCATAGGAGTCAGAAGGAACCGGAGAAGTAATGGTGTTCTTTGTTTTGACTCCCTGTGCCCCGGCAATTGCAAGCTTTGCGTCATGTTTGCCGGCGAGCGTTACATCGGCCCCGGTGAGATTCAAAGCAAGGGAGATGAGGATCCCCAGCTTGCCATCTCCCATGACGAGTATTCTATCGGTTGGCCTTATATGAATCTGTTCTGAAATTTCAAAAGCGGCGGCTAAAGGTTCGGTAAAAACAGCCTCTTCGTCCGCTACACTTTCAGGCACTATATGGAGATTATCGACCGGGAGGGTTATATATTCGGCAAAGGCGCCGTCTTTATTGACAATTCCCAGTGTTTTCCTGTTCGGACAATGGGTTTTCAGTCCTTTCATACAGTAATCACATGCACCGCATGCACAGTTTATATCGCCTGCCACTCGCTTCCCGATTAAATCCTGGCCGGCGCCGATCACTTTTTCAACTATTCCGACAAATTCATGTCCCATAATCCCCTTAAAACCGAGATACCCTTTGATAATTTCGAGGTCGGTATTACATATGCCCGCCATTTTTATTTTTATGAGGGCTTCACCTTCCTGCGACACAGGCGCCGGATATCCGGCGGTATATTTCAGCTCTCCGTCGAAACTTATTGCTTTCATTTTGAAAAGTATAATGGGAATGGGAGGGACAAGTAAATAGGTAATTGAGCAACTGAGTAAAAAAGGTAATTAAACCCGGATACGTCATTAGAAACTGTGCCGGGTTGGTTGCTCGATACTAACCTCGCAATTAAACCGCCCCGAGCAAACCGTCGTGAGGCATATCGGGATTAAGGATTAAAGGTGTAAGGATTGAAAAAAAAATAATCCGGACTCCCTAATCCTGCATTTAAGGGTATGTTTGCCGGGAATAGCCCGACACGGATGCTCATCTTAATGGAAAATCCGGGATTAAGTGATGTTTGCCTTCCTTTTGCTTGTTAAAATGATATTATTTTGATAATCTCTTTACCTGTTTTGTAAATTGTATAAATCAGGAGGCGCTACTTTATGAATATATTGTCGGCAATAGGGAATACACCACTTGTCGAGCTCATGAATCTTGTAAATAAACCCGGCGTAAAAGTCTTATGCAAGCTCGAAGGGTGCAATCCCGGGGGTTCGATAAAAGACCGCCCGGCACTCTATATGATAAAAAAGGCTGAAGAGCGCGGCGAGCTTACAAAGGGTAAAATCATTCTTGAGCCCACATCCGGAAATACGGGGATTGCAATTGCAATGATAGGCGCTGCAAAAGGTTACAAGGTTGATCTCTGCATGCCTGAGTGCGTGAGCATGGAGAGGCGCTTGATTCTTGAAGGGCTTGGGTCTCAGGTTTTTCTCACACCTGCAAAATCCAATATTGATGGCGCAATAAAAAGGGCACACGAACTCTTTGAACAGAATCCAGGTAAATACTTTATGCCCAACCAGTATGATAACAACGATAATGCGCTTGCCCACTACGAAACAACAGGACCGGAGATTTTTGCGCAAACAAACGGCGGTGTTGATTATTTTGTGGCCGGCATGGGGACGACCGGTACGCTAATGGGGACCGCAAAGTATTTAAAGGAGAAAAAACCGTCCGTCAAAATCGTGGGTGTTGAACCTGTTCAGGGGCATACGATACAGGGACTGAAAAACATGACGGAATCAATGGTTCCAAGGATTTATAAACCGGAAATAATGGATGAAAAGGCGATGGTTGAGGACGGTGAAGCATTTGAAGCCACGAGGCTGCTTGCACTGAGAGAGGGGATTTTTGTGGGAACATCCAGTGGCGCTGCGGCAGCAGTGGCCTTTCGGATAGCCGGAAAAATAGACCGGGGTACGATTGTGGTAATACTGCCTGATCGTGGCGACCGCTACCTGAGCACAATGCAGTTCAGGTCAATATGCGCTAAATGCCCGCCGTAATCCTTAGCGTAAAACAATAGGGTTATCTTCCTGACTCATTATCAGCCGATAGCTCATAGGGTCTCCTTATTGCTTTTGCTATGACCCATGAGCTATCGGCTATGAACTAAATTACCACTGTCCTGTCTTCAAATATTCATCCATTGCTGCGGCGGCTTTTCTGCCGGCGCCCATTGCAAGGATAACCGTTGCTGCGCCGGTTACAATATCGCCGCCTGCAAATACGCCCTTCCTGCTGGTCTTTCCTGTTTCTGTGTCGGCTTCGATATTGCCGGACTTACGCAGCTTCAGCCCTTCTGTTGTGGATGTCAATATCGGGTTCGGGCCCTGGCCGATGGCTACAATAACAACATCAACATCAATAATATGATTGGAGCCTTTGATTTCGACAGGTCTTCTCCTGCCCGACGCATCAGGCTCGCCAAGCTCCATATTTACACACTCTATTCCCTTGACCCATCCGCTCTCGTCACCTATAACCCTGACCGGCGCCGTAAGGAGCCTGAAATCGATGCCCTCTTCCTCTGCGTGGTGTGCTTCCTCTGCCCTGGCAGGCATTTCTGCACGGGAGCGACGGTATATCAGGTAGACGTCATCGGCGCCCATCCTCTTTGAAACCCTGGCGCCGTCCATTGCCACGTTGCCTCCGCCGATAACGGCTACCTTGCTTCCGACCCTGACCGGCGTGTCATATTCAGGAAAAAGATACGCCTTCATCAGGTTTGCACGTGTAAGAAATTCGTTAGCGGAATAAACGCCATTGAAGTTTTCGCCGGGAACTTCCATGAAGTAGGGTAAACCGGCGCCGGTACCGACAAATATTGCATCGTAGCCCTGTGCAAACAACTCATCAACGGTCGTTGTCTGGCCGATAATCGTATCTACCTTTATTTTAGCACCGAGCTTCCCTACATAGTCCACTTCCCTCTGAACTATCGCTTTCGGGAGACGGAATTCAGGAATTCCGTAAACAAGTACACCGCCGGCCTTGTGGAGTGCCTCAAAAATCGTTACCTCATGACCTTTTTTCGCAAGTTCACCTGCTACGGTCAATCCTGCAGGGCCTGCGCCGACAACAGCCACTTTCTTCCCCGTCGGTTTTGGAATCTCAGGGGCACGGACATCGCCCTGTCCCAGTTCATAATCGGCAGCAAAGCGCTCAAGACGGCCTATTGCAATAGGCTGGCCTTTTTTGCCGAGGACACATTTTGATTCACACTGCGTCTCCTGGGGGCATACACGGCCGCAAACAGCAGGCAGGCTGTTTGTCTCTTTGATGGTATGGATGGCGCCCATAAAATCGCCTTCTTTAATCTTCTTGATAAATTGGGGGATCTGTACATTCACGGGACAACCTTCCACACAGGGCATATTCTTACAGTTAAGGCAGCGGGATGCCTCACGGAGGGCATTTTCTCTCGCATAACCGAGGGCAACTTCGTTAAAGTTCTGCATTCTCACTTTAGGATTCTGCTCCGGCATAGGTTCGCGAATCTTTGATTTTTTTAATACCTTTTCCTTGGCTTCGAGCTTGCATTTGTGATCCCACATGGCACGGCGTTCTTCCCTGTTGTACATCTTTCCGCGGAGTATTAATTCATTAAATTCAACCTTATGACCGTCAAATTCCGGGCCATCAACGCAGACAAACTTTGTTTCCCCGCCGACTGTGGCACGACAGCAACCGCACATACCGGTACCGTCAACCATGATCGTATTAAGGCTTACTACTGTGTGTATATTGTGAGGACGCGTCACTTCCACAACGGCCTTCATCATGATTACCGGGCCAATCCCGATAACGAGATCAATCCTTTTCTTCTCTGCAATGAGTTTTTTCAACACATCGGTAACAAAACCATGGTGGCCGTATGTCCCGTCATCCGTGGTAACAAATAGCTCACTGCTTATCGCCTTCATCTCATCTTCGAGGATTAACATTTCTTTTGTACGTGCACCGATAATGTTGATAACTTCATTTCCCTTTTCGTAGAGGGCTTTTGCGATCGGGTACACAGGCGCCACACCGACACCCCCGCCGACACAGATAACTGTCCCGAACTTTTCGATGTGACTGGGTTTTCCGAGCGGGCCTACCACATCCAGAATTGCCTGGCCCTGTTCATACTTGTCCATTTTCTGCGTTGAAGTTCCCACTACCTGGAATATGACGGTAAGCAGGCCTGTTTCCCGGTCGAAATCAGCTATGGTTAACGGGATACGCTCCGCGTAATCATCCACCCTTAACACCACAAACTGTCCTGGTTTGGCCTTTCTCACAATGTCCGGCACATAGAGCTTAAAAAGCGTTATGGAAGGCGCCAGGTGTCGTTTTTCAACAATTTCGTTCATTTTTGGTTCTTTTGCCATAATCTCTCCTTTTACAGATTTATAATTTTATTACTCCTTTTTACCCTGTTTAATCGGCAGCATGACCGTAAAAGTGGTGCCTTTGCCCTGCTTACTTTGCACCTCCATACGGCCAAAATGTGATTCCACAATCTTTTTTACAATGGACAATCCAAGTCCTGTTCCTGTCACATATCTCGTTTCCGCCCCGCATACCCTGTAAAACTCATCAAATATACAAGGCAGACTTTCCTCGTCAATCCCGATTCCCGTGTCAGAGACTGCGATATTCAGAAAATGGCCATCGGGTTGAGCATTGACCATAACCTTGCCATTTTTCACATTATATTTAATGGCATTTGAGACGAGATTAGTAAAGAGTTGCTCCATCTCTGCCCTGTCGGCCTCGATAAGGGGCAGCTTTCCAGGGATGTTCACCTCGAACCGGATATCTTTTGCAGCCCCCTGACCTTTCAACAGTTCTACGGTGCCGGTAATAATGTCGGAAATATCAAGGAGTTCCTTTTTCCTTGCCACACTTTTTGACTCCAGCCTGCTATACTGGAGAAGGTCATTCACCAGATCGAGCAGTGAATGGGCTCTCTGCTTTGCCCGTTCCATCATCTGCTGGTACATTTTGGGATCACTTCCCGCTGCGCCGGTAAGATAGGCAGAAAGGTAACCCTCAATGGCTGAAAGAGGAGCACGCAATTCATGTGTTACCATGGCTACAAACTGGGATTTGATTTCATTTATCTCCTTGAGGCTCGTAATATCGTTCAATGTGCTTACAACGCCCAAATCCATGCCTGTTTCATCCCTCACCTTGGAAACATTAACCATCAATGTCTTCTTTCCGGGGGGAGGCAGCACTATCTCCTCAGAGACGATCGTATATTGGGATGATTCGGGGCTGAAACCCTTATCAATGATCTTGATCAGGTCCTTTTCATTGATTATTTCATTTATCTCTTTCCCTACTTCAGGTTGTCCGCTTATACTCAACATTTTTATTGCTGCAGGGTTCCACAATACAAGCCGGTGCTCCCTATTGATAACAAGAATACCGTCGGCTATGGAGCTTACTATTGTATGGAGTTTTGACTTTTCATTTGCCACTTCAAGGAGTTTCTGATCCCTCTCCTCCATGAGCCGTCCCGCCTGTTGACTCAGCCTGCGCTTTTCCAGACCGCGGTTTACTACTGCAAGCAATTGATCAGGCGTAAAAGGCTTGGGAACATAGTCGTAGGCGCCATGTCTCATTGCATCAACTGCAGTTTCTATGGTGGCAAAACCGGTTACGACGATCATAATAATCTCAGAATCAAGCTGCCTCAAATGTTCCATCAGTTCAATGCCGCCCATAACGGGCATCATCAGGTCTACAAGCAAGAGGTCATATTGTTTTGCCTTTGCTAACTCAAGACCTTCCTTGCCGTTAGCTGCCATATCAACGGCATAACCTTCGCTCGAGAGAATCCGGCGGCATCCCTCGCGAATGCCTTTTTCATCGTCAACAACTAATATCTGTATTATTTCGTCCAATAGTACCCTCTTAAAATTCTGATTGTCCAAGCCGATTAAACCGCTCAAGCTGCCTGAACTGCTTAAGCAATTTTATTTCTTGCCAACAGCTCATTGATCCGTTTTACCAGCTCTTCAGGCAACAGCGGTTTGTTTGCATAAGAATCGGTTTTCATCCAGTAACCGTCAAGATCCTGATTAAAGTCCATGCCCGTTTCGCCCAGCACTGCGGTAAGCATCAAAATTGGTATGTCTTTATAAACCGGGTCCGCCTTTAACGCCTTCGCAACACCAAAACCGGTATCATGCTTTTCCATCATAAGGTCAAGGACAATCAAATCCGGCTGCTCAAACTTGACCTTGTCCATTACCTCCCGGCCCGCATATGCAACGGCAACCTCAAATCCGCTGTTTTCAAGGACGGCCTTGTTGAGGTCGATAAAATCTACATCGTTGTCAACAAGTAAGATTTTAGTTTTTTTGCCCATAGTTCTTTCTCCCTGTAGTTTTATTTTGAAACGATAATCTGTTTGGATTTGTTTCTTCCTTTGCCCCTTCCTCATCGGCAGAAATCGGTAAAGAAATAGTAAAAGTACTGCCCTTGCCCAGTTCTGAATCAACGTCAATCGTACCGCCATGACGTTCGACGATACCATATGAGATTGCAAGTCCGAGACCCGTTCCTTTTTCCTTTGTAGTAAAAAATGGTGAAAAAAGCTTACCCATAATCTCCGGAGGTATACCGGGACCGGTATCCTGAATCTTAATCTTAATCTGTTTTTTATCAATTATCGTGCTTATTGTCAATTTTCCATTTCCTTCCATGGCTTGCGCCGCATTCAGGATAATATTGAGAAAAACCTGTTTCAGCTTTGTTTCGTCAGCAACAATAACCGGCATATCCTGGACAAACGCTCTCTCTGTCCTGATATTGTGAAAAAGTGATTGGTTCACTATCAGGCCAAGCACATCTTCGAGCAGGTCATTTACATTCATCTGTCCCTGACGAAGTTTTGTTTCACGGGCAAAACTTAAAAGACCCTGAACTATCTCCTTTGCCCTGTTCGCTTCGCTGATGATTAATTCAACATCTTCTCTCCTGGGGTCCTCCTTATCGAGGCCCTTCATCAGAAGATGGGCGTATATCATTATTGTCCCAAGGGGATTATTTATTTCGTGGGCAACACCTGCAGAAAGTTGACCAAGAGATGCAAGCTTTTCTGTCCGAACAAGGTGTGACTGGGCCTGCTCAAGCTCCTGATGTGATATCTGCAACTGATCATGCGATTTTTTAAGTTGCTGGTAGATTTTTTTACTCTGCTCAAGCAGATAGGGGAGACAGTATTCGGCCTCTGCAATGCCCTGAGCAACGGCAATAGCCTTGTTCCTGCATGTGGAATAACCACAGGCACGACAATCCATGTTATGATTAGGCGGCAACTTGCCAATCTTTTTAAGTATAGTCCTTATCTCCTCTTCTGTGGGAGCAGGAAGCTTTTCCTCCATATTCAGGAAGTCACGGTGCAGGCTGACATGCTCAAAACGATCCAGTTCAGCAATAACATTTGAAACATCCTGGCAACTCATCTCATGCTTGGCATAACGGACTACGAGTTGCCTACGACCAAGGACGGATAGCTCAGGGTCGGAAAAAGGGCCATCCACACAACCATAACAATAGACAAAATCAAGAAACTTCGCCTGTATGTGACCTGATGCCAACTGATTAAGCGCCGCTATGACCCTTTTGTATCCATACGTTATACTGATCTCATCCATCAATATATCAAAGTGTGCACCGGTGCTGCGGTAAAACCCGCCTATTACCGATATGACCCGTCCGAGAAAAGGTCTTGGGCCGTCAAAACCCGTTTCTGCAAGTTCAGCGCTGTTTATTCCCTTGCTATCAAGCAAATGCCGCATATCGCGGAATGTAATTACATTGTCAATAACGCCCGCAACTTCAGGGGCCATCATTTCTCTCATGTGCGCTAAACAGGGTGTAATATAAATAACCTTCCAGTCCGGACCCTTTATTTCACGGGCGATTCTTCCGATAGCGATCATCGGTGAGACAACAGGCGCGATAATCGGAATCAAATTCGGGAGATATTTCTGGATATAAAAAACAATGACAGGGCAAAACGATGATATTAAAGACCTTTCAGTGTCATCGGCAAGAAGCTTCCTGTACGCCCGGCTTACAAGTTCGGCGCCAAAGGCCCCTTCCCATACCTCAGTAAATCCGGCATTTTTCAGTGCAGCCACCAATTGTCTCGGGGTTCCTTTATCAAGAATTGTCGGGAAGGCAGGATCAAGGCAGGCTATGGTTTTTTCATTCCCTGATAAAAGCACCTTAACCTTGTCAAGGACATTTTTATAATCGAGGGCTTGCCGGGGGCAGGATGTGATGCAACTTCCACAGAGTATACAACGTTCCGGGAGTATTTTTATGCTGTCTTTCGAAAACTTGATAGCCTTTGCAGGACATATCTGGATACAATACGAACATTTCCTGCACTTATTGTTGTTGACAATGATTTCCCGCGAGTCCCCCTGAGAAAAATACAAGTTTTCTTTTTCTACCTTTGTACGTTCCATGAATATTTCAATAACCTATTAAATATTGTTATGTTAAACGAAATGTTGTTATGTTAAACGAATCAGGCCCTTTTGTCAACAACACCTGTGTATTGATAATTTATGCTTGTGATAATATGTATAATTTACAAACAAAAT
>Ga0074199_1000524_pt1 | contig 57161 bp, 45 predicted proteins | sample EPASupsiteSAE347_FD_64528 | JGI IMG/M metagenome (GOLD analysis project Ga0074199, IMG submission 64528) | Bioremediated contaminated groundwater from EPA Superfund site, New Mexico - Sample SAE3-47 | ecosystem: Environmental > Aquatic > Deep subsurface > Groundwater > Contaminated ... | reverse complement strand
GTCAACCCTTCTGTCATCCGGCCCTGCACGGTCCAGAAACCGGCAAGCAGGAGAACCCAGAGGAAACCTCCTGTCCAGCCCCCGATCCACCCCGCCTTTTCCCCTTTTCTGCTGGTCATGGTTCTAATCCTCTATTTTGGCTCGTTTCCGCACGGGGTTGTCAGGGATAGTTTCATGCCCCCGGTTTTCCCGTATCTGGTTTGTAACCGAAACAATCAGGGATTTCTTTTTGGCTGCGGGCATTTTCTTGATCCGGCCTTCCCGTTGGGTTGCTTTGGCCCTGGAGACGACCTCTTCCGCGTAGACCAGTTGCACCGGCCGCCGCCCCCTGGTGTATTTTGCACCTTTGTCAGAAGAGTTGTGTTCCGCCAGCCGTTTTTCCAGATCCTTGGCAATGCCGCAATAGAGGGTGGCGTCCTGGCAGCGGACCAGATAGACAAACCAGACGGCTTGGGAACCCTCCATCAGCCGCCCGCCTTTTTTGCCTGATAACCCAGGCGGATCAGCTCCGCCAGCACCACCTCCCGGTGGTCGCCCTGCACCTCGATAACCCCGTTTTTCACGGTGCCGCCGCTGCCGCAGCGCTGCTTGAGCTGTTTGGCAAGTCCGGCCAGCTCCGGTTCAGGCAAGGGCAACCCGGTGATCAGGGTCACGCCGCTGCCTTTGCGCCCTTTGGTTTCCCGCGAGACCCGGACGATACCGTCGCCCTTTGCCATGGTCTTTTTCTGGCCGCAGCCGCACTGGGCCAGGGGCTTTTCGCATTTAGGGCAGGTCCGGCCGTGTTCCGTGGAGTAGACCAGGGAGGAATCGTTGGCTGATTTTTTGCGCATACCCATCACTCCACCATCTGTAACATGCCATCAATGGTGGTGAGCCCGCCGAGCCAGAAGGCCGGGTCGTCCAGATCAACGCCAAAGGGCTTGAGCAGCTCCGCCGGGGTATTGCTGCCTCCGGCGCGCAGCAGGTCGAGGTATTTGGGCACAAAGGCAGCCCCGTCTTCCTTATAGAGGTTGTAGAGGGCCAGGACCAGCAGCTCGCCAAAGGCATAGGAGTACACATAGCCCGGAGTGCTCAGGAAATGGGGGATGTACGACCACCAGATCCCGTAATCATCCCGGAGGGTTACCGAGTCGGCGAACATGGCCCGCTGGGTGGTGAGCCAGTGGCTGGCCAGCTCTTCAGGAGAAAGCTCGCCGCTCTCCCGCCGGGCATTGTGCACCGCATGCTCGAAGCGGTTCATGGAGACCTGGCGGAACACCGTGGCAAAGATGGACTCAAGCTTCTGGCAGATAAAGGCCCGCCGCTCCTCGGGAACGGTCAGGAGCTTGACCTGGGAGTTGAACAGGAGCAGCTCGGCGAACACCGAGGCGGTTTCGGCCAGGACCAGGGTGGTGGAGGAGTTGTAATAGCCGTTCCTGGCGGCCAGAAACTGATGCACCCCATGCCCCAGCTCGTGGGCCACGGTGGAGATGTCGCGCAGGCTGCCGGTGTAGTTCACCATCACATAGGGGTGCACCTCGGGCACGCAGGGGTGGGCAAAGGCGCCGCCCCGCTTGCCGTCGAGGATCGGGGCGTGGATCCAGCGTTTTTCAAAAAACATCCCGGCGATTTCCCCCATCTCCGGGGCGAAGTCGTGGAAGGCGGTAAGGACCATTTCCTTGCAGGTGTCCCAGTCCACCAGGGTTGTGGGCAGGTGGGGCAGGGGGGCGTAGCGGTCATAGTCGCACAGCTCATCCAACCCGATGATCTCCTTCTTGAGCCGGTAGTAGCGCTGGACCATATCGTAGCGGGAAGTGACCGCCTCGACCAGCACCGAAACGGTCCTGTCCTCCAACTCGTTGTACAGGTTCATGGAGCTGACCCAGGAGTCGTACTTGCGGAGCCGGTCGTCGATCATCTTTTCGGCCAGCAGGGTGTTGAAGATATGGGTCAGCACATGAAGCTGGCTGTTAAGCCCGGCGGTAAGCTCGTCGGCGGCCTGGCTGCGGACGGTCCGCTCCGGGCTGTAGAGATCGGTCAAGACCTCCTCTTCGCTCCGTTGCCTTTCCCCGAATTTGAGATTCCCCATGACCTTTTCAAAGAGGTTGGTCCAGGAGGAACGGCCCACCGGCGCCTTTTCGATGAGCAGGGTTTCCTCGGCCATGGACAAGAGATGCCTGGCATAGCGGCGCATGCTCTCAAGGTGGTGGCGGTAATGGGCCAGGGTTTCTCCAGCCAGCAGGGTTTGGGCTGCGGAGTCCTCCACTTTGCTCCATTCCAGCTCGAAGAACACGGTCTCCCTGCCGATCCGGCTGCCGGCTTCCTTGATCTTTTGGAGAAATGCGCCTGCCGGGGCGTTTTGGATCTGGGTGGTGAAGTTGAGAAAGGCAAAGGTGGCGATCCTGCCCATCAGGGTTTCCAGCGTTTCCAACCGCAAGACCAGGGCGAGAAGCTGGCTCGCGTCAAGGCCTGCGACCTTGCCCGCGAATTGCTCCTTGATTGATTTGGCCTCCTGCTCGCACCAGGCGATGTCGGTTTCGACCTTCGGGTCATCAACGCCCTTGTAGAGATCGGTCAGTTGCCAGAGAATCTCGGTGGTGCCGAGCTGTTCGTTTAATGGGTTGGTCATGGTTATCGTTCCTTATGGGAGAGATTGTGCGGGTGGTCAGGTTTTGGTGAGCAGATTAACGATCAGGCGAACCAGTAAATCCCATGTTGATAGGGGCGCTCTTAGCAATATGCAAATCTTGCACATTGCTCGTTTCGTCCGCCTGAGGTGGTTGAGGTCTGGTTTGACTTTCTTTCGCCGAGTCTTCAGAGAAGCCCAATCTCCCCGAGCATCCCCTTGGCCGCGGCAAACAGACCATCCTTGCCCGATTCGCTTCTGGCCTCCACATAGAACCGCACCTTGGGCTCGGTGCCCGAGGGCCTGATCATCAGCCAGCTGTTGTCTTCCAGGATCATCTTCTTGCCGTCAATGGAGATTACCTCGGTAATCTTCTTTGCCTCTCCGCCGATATCAAGCACGGTTCCGACCGCATATTTCTCCAGCCCGGCCAGGGTATCCAGCAGCGCTTTTCCCTGCTGGCTCACCTCGACCCCGCCCCTGGCCGGGTAGTACTGGCCGTATTCCGCCTGAATCTCCCGAAGATACTCGCCAAGGTTCTTCTTCATGGTGAGCATCATGTCCAGGGCGAGGATTAGACCGATGTAGGCGTCTTTTTCCGGGGTGTGGCCGATCACCGAGATGCCGTCGGACTCCTCGAAGCAGACCAGGGCCTTGCCGATGACCGGTTTGAACTCCTTGAATCCTACCCGCGGCTCAAAGATTTCTTCGTGCAATCCCTTGGCAATGGCGTTGGCGAAATTACTGGTCGCCACGGTCTTGGCCACCAGGCCGCGCTTGCCCTTTTTTTCGTGCAGATAATGAAAGGCCATGGCCCCGAAGAGGTTCATGTCGATCTCGATGGCGCCGTCGCTGAAACGGATGCGGTCGGCGTCCGGGTCGATGATGACCCCGAGCTTGAGCGGCTCCGGCCTCTGTCGCAGGGTGGTCAGCACCTGCTGCATGTTCTGCGAGGAGGGCTCCGGCGCGACCCCGCCGAAGGTGGGGTCTGCCTGGTCCCGCAAGAGAATGAGCCGGTCAGAGGGCTTATTGCCGAACAGGGAGCGCATGTGCACCCGGCTGGCGCCGTGGACGCAGTCAACCGCAACCACGCAATCCGGGGCGCCATGGAAGGCGGCCATTATGCCGGGGTAATCCAAACCGTGCTTGGTTACGCCCCTGGCGACCAGCTCCTGCCAGCAGGCCAGGGCGTCGCATTGCTTCACCAGGGTTGTATCCGGGGCCAGTACCGGGGCTTTCCCCCCGGCGATGAGTTGCCTTCCATTTTCCGTGATACGGCTGGTAACCTCGGAGGCGGCGGGGCCTGCATCCGCTGCGTTGAACTTGAACCCGGCATATTCCAGCGGGTTATGGCTGGGGGTGAGATTGATCGAAAAGGCGGCGTCCAGGATGAGCACTGCGGCGGAAAGGGTGCCGGTGGTCGCTTCCTGGGCATAGTGCACAAAGATGCCGTTGCTGGTCAGCACCTCGATAACCCGTTGGGCCAGGAGGCTGCCGCCGAACCGGTTGTCAAAGCCGACCACGGCGCCCCGTTGTTGCGCCTCGTTGAAACCGCGCACGCCCAGGGCTTGTGCCAGGGAATCGTCCTGGTCAAGCTCGCGGTACATGGCAACAATGGCCTGGGTAACCAGGGCTACGGAGCGCAGGGAGAAATCCTTGCCGATGATTCCCCGCCAGCCCGAGGTGCCGAAGGATAGCTCCTTGGTGGGGGGATTGGTGTTGGTTCGTATTTCATCTTCCACCAAACCGTATGCCTTGGCGATGGCGTCGTTTGCCAGCCGGAAGTCCTGGGAGCCCGGAGGAGCGCTGTTTTTCAGGGTCACCAGTTTTTTGATCAGCCCGAAGTAATCGCTGGCCGCATGGTTGTTGGCAGAGAGATGCTCAGCAAAAAGGAGTTCAATATTCTGGTTGCTCATGTGAGGCCCTTGATTGATGGAAGGAGAGGGAAGGAACAAAAAAATACAGGCATAGTTACATTATGTTATACTATGCACATATCTGCTGAGCAACGGGTCATTTTTTTGGAGTTTGCTCAGGTTTCGATTGACCCGCAAGGCAAGATTAGCTATACATTGCTGGCGTGATGACCGTCGCAAAATCAATGGATTTTTCAGTGCGTTCCACGTCCTGAACTTTTAAATAAATAATTAGGGGAGCAGAACACAATGGGTAAACACGATGAGGCTTTCATTCTCTGGTTTGATGATATCGGCATCGAGGATGTACCGCTGGTCGGCGGCAAGAACGCATCTTTGGGTGAAATGCATCAGAAGCTTACCTCGAAGGGTGTTGATGTTCCGAACGGCTTTTCCATTACCGCCTATGCCTACCGGCATCTGCTGAAAACCGCCGGGATCGCCCAGGCCATTGAGGATGCCCTTGAAGGCCTTGATACCCATGACCTGCGCAATTTGCAGGCCCGGGGCGAGAAGGCGCGCCATATCATCCGTACTGCCGAGTTCCCCGATGATCTGCGCACGGAGGTGCTTGAGTCCTATAAAAAGATGGAAGAGATGTACGGCCCCGGTGTTGACGTGGCCGTGCGTTCTTCCGCTACTGCCGAGGATCTGCCGGATGCCTCCTTTGCAGGCCAGCAGGAAACCTATCTGAACATCCGCGGTCCGGAGCAGTTGATTGATGCCTGCCGCCGCTGCTTTGCCAGCCTTTTTACCGACCGGGCCATCTCCTACCGGCATGACAAGGGTTTTGGCCAGTTTGATGTGTATCTTTCCATCGTGGTCCAGAAGATGGCGCGCAGTGATTCCGCCTCTTCGGGCGTTATGTTCTCCATCGACACCGAGAGCGGTTTCGAGGACGCGGTTTTCATCACCGGCGCCTGGGGTCTTGGCGAGAACGTGGTGCAGGGCGCGGTGAACCCCGACGAATACTACGTCTTCAAGCCGACCCTGAAGCAGGGCAAGCGGCCCATCGTGGGCAAGCGCATCGGCAGCAAAGAAATCAAGATGATTTACGACAACGATCCCAAGACCGAGGAGCCGGTGAAGAACATCAACACCACTCCGGCGGAGCGCAGCTCCTACGTTATCTCCGATGACGAGATTCTGCAGCTCGCCAGATGGGCTTGCATCATCGAGGATCACTACGGCAAGGGCATGGACATCGAATGGGCCAAGGACGGCGACGGCGTCAATGTCGGCACCGGCAAGCTGTTCATCGTGCAGGCCCGGCCGGAAACCGTGCACTCCCAGAGCAACAAGGGATGCATGGAAACCTACAAGCTCAAGCAGAAGGGCAATATCCTGGTCGAGGGTCTGGCGGTCGGCACCAAGATCGGCCAGGGCAAGGCCAATGTCATCGCCAAGGTCGCCGACATCCACAGCTTCAAGAAGGGCGAGGTGCTGGTCACCGACATGACCGATCCCGACTGGGAGCCGATCATGAAGATCGCCTCGGCCATCGTTACCAACCGTGGCGGCCGGACCTGCCATGCGGCGATCATCTCCCGCGAGTTGGGCATCCCCTGCGTTATCGGCACCGCCAACGGCACCGAGAAGATCACGAAAGGCCAGGATATCACGGTTTCCTCGGCCGAGGGCGAGAAGGGCTTTGTCTACGACGGGTTGTTGAATTTCGAGATCGAGCGGATCGACCTTGCCGACCTGCCCAAGACCAAGACCAAGATCATGATGAACCTGGCCATCCCGGAGAAGGCCTTTACCGAGTGCCAGATCCCCAACGACGGCGTTGGTCTGGCCCGCGAGGAATTTGTCATCAATTCCCACATCGGCATCCATCCCCTGGCTCTCTTCAACTATGAGGAGTTGAAGAAGTCGTCGGATCCGGAAAAGCAGAAGGTGGTCAAGATCATCGACGAGAAGACCGCGGCCTATGCGGACAAGAAGCAGTTCTTCATCGACAAGGTTGCCGAGGGTGTTGGCCGCATCGCCGCCGGGTTCTACCCGAAGGATGTCATTGTCCGCCTCTCCGACTTCAAATCCAATGAGTACGCCAACCTGACCGGCGGCACCTTCTACGAGCCGAACGAGGAGAATCCCATGATCGGCTGGCGTGGCGCGTCTAGGTATTATGATCCCAAGTACCGGCCGGCTTTCGAGCTGGAGTGCAAGGGGTTGCTCAAGGCGCGTAACGACATGGGGCTCACCAATATCAAGCTGATGGTGCCCTTCTGCCGCACCCCCGAGGAAGGCAAGAAGGTCATCCAGGTCATGAAGGAATGCGGTCTGGTTCAGGGCGAGAACGGCCTGGAGCTGTACGTGATGTGCGAGATTCCTTCAAACGTCATCCTGGCGGATGCCTTTGCCGATATCTTCGACGGCTTCTCCATCGGCTCCAATGACCTGACCCAGCTCACCTACGGTCTTGACCGTGACTCCGGCCTCCTTGCCGGTCTCGCCGACGAGCGCGATGCCGCGGTCAAGGAGATGATCAAGATGGTCATCTCCACTGCCAAGCGGCGTGGTCGCAAGATCGGCATCTGCGGGCAAGGACCGTCGGATTTCCCTGAGTTCGCCACCTTCCTGGTCGAGTGCGGAATCGACTCCATGAGCCTGATTCCGGACACCGCGGTGAAGACACGCCTGGCTGTGGCAGCCAAGGAGAAGGAGATGGGGATTAATCCTTAACCTTCCCTGAAGTCAGAACCATAAAAAAAGGGCCCCGCTATGCAGCGGGGCCCTTTTTTTATAATGTTTTGCCGTAATTTCCCCTGTTGCGGGGGCGTTTGTTATTTCAGATCCTTCAGCCGTTTCTGGGCCATTTCGACCTGTTCGCTTTTTGGGTAATCGGCAAGGAGCTTATTGTAAACGATCTTGGCCGTCTCTTTTTCGGAGAGCTTTTCAAAGGCCTGCCCCTGTTTGAAAAGAGCGGCGGGGGCCTTGTTGCTCTTGGGGTAATCGGCGATCACCTTTTGATACTCAAGGATGGCCAGCTCGAATTCCTTCTGTTGAAAAAGACATTCGCCCAGCCAATATCTGGCGTTGGGGGCAAGAGGCGCTGTCCGGTTTTTTTCCAGGTAGCTTGAAAAGGCGCTGTACGCTTCCTTGTATTTGTTCGCCTTGTAGGCGGCAAGTCCTTTGTTGTAGACGGTATCACTGGTGTTTGTTTCCGGATCCTGGGTGTGGTTTTTGTCCGAAGCTGTTTTTGCTGTCTCCTCCGGCTTTGCCGATTCTTCCGCCTTGCCGGCTTTCTTCTTGGTCTCTTCCGGTTCAATGGTACGGGGACCGCTGGCTATTTCCGCCTTTTTTCGCGCCTCTTCAGCTGCCTTTGAAGCGCGGTCCGCACGTTCCGCCGCTTCCTTGGCCCGGTCTTCCTGTATTTTGCTGAAGTCGCCGGAGACGGAAGCAACCTGGGCATTGACGCCGCTGACCTTGCCTCCCAGTTCCGCTATCTGGCCGCGCAACTGCTCAAGCTGGTGATTGGTACTTTGCCGCAAGGCTGCCTGTTCTTCCTGGATCTTTCTCGTTTGGATATTCTTTTCATCAAATCGCGCTTCAAGCTGCAACAAGCGCGATTTGATCTGTTCGAGCTGATTTGCCAGTTCCGCCTGGGTGCCGCGCTGGTTTTTCAGAGCGGTAACCGAGTTCTCCATCTCCGCAATTTTTGTGTCCGAGGAGCGGAGCCGCATGTCAAGACCTCTGACATCTTTTTCCGCGGCACATTGCATGAGGAGTGGGGAAAGGCACAGGGTGAGGGCAAGATTGGTCAGTGATCGTTTCATGGCTCTGCCTCCTGGTGAATACAATAAAAAAAACTTACGGATCTTGACGCGGGGACCACTGCGGGTTGGATTGCGCGCCCTTGAGATTGAAAAGCGGACGCAGTCCCATGCCGTTTTTAAAGATGGCGCATATTTCCTGCTTGCCGCCCCGTTTTCTTGAGAAGACAATCTGCCGGCCATCCGGGGACCAGCTCGGAGATTCGTGATCTCCCCCTGTTTGCGTTAACTGGACAGGAGTGCCGCCCTCGGGTTTGATCAACAGGATCTGGGTGTTGCCGTTCACCCTGCCGGTGTAGGCGATAAAGTCGCCTTTTGGTGACCAGCTCGGGGTGCTGTTTTCATTACCGACATAGGTGATCCGCTGCACGGCCTTGGTGGCGACATTCATGACATAGATTTGCGGGGTGCCGCTCCGGTCGGAAACAAAGGCCAGCCTTTTCCCGTCCGGCGACCAGGTGGGCGAGACATTGACTCCCTCGCCGTTTGTCAATCGCCGTAATTCGTTGCCGTTGATATCAATGAGATAGATGTCCGGGTTGGCCGCCTTGCTGAGGGTAAGGGCGATGACACTGCCGTCCGGCGCCCAGGACGGCGCCATGTTGAGCCCTTTCTGACGGGAAATGGCGCGGGTGGTTTTCAGGGAGCTCATTTCGGTAATGTACAGATTGGGGTTGTTCCGATGGTAGGAGGTGTAGGCAAGCCATTTGTTGTCCGGGGAGAATTTCGGGGCAACGGCCAGATATTCATGCCGGGTTACCTGGCGGATATTTTCACCAAGAACATCGGCAAGCCAGATCTCCTTGTTTCCAGAGGCCGTTGAAACAAAGGCGATCTGGCTCTGGCTTACCCCGCGTTCCCCGGTGAGCTGGAGGATGACTTCATCGCAGAATTTTTTTATGCTTTCCTGGTGCTTGCTGATGGGGGTTTGGTAGCGCCGGCCAAGGATCATGTGGCCTGATTGAATCTCGTTGAGGCGGATGTCCAGGACAAGGCCTTCGGCGGTCATTTCATACTGGCCAAGCACGGTGAACTCAGCGCCGAGAGAGGGCCAGTCCCAGGTCTGGCCGCCGCCGTAAGCGGAGGGGTCGATGATGTCCACAAAACCGTGAAAGGCCAAGGCCCGCCCCATGAGATCCGCCATCTTCTTGCCGCCGTCATGGATGATGCCCGGTTGCTTTTTGTCGACAAAATAGGGGACCGCGATGTTCACCTTGCGGAAGTTGGCGGAGGTGATATCGAGATAGACAATGGCCTCCGCGGGCCGGGAAGAGCCAACCAACAGGGTGAGACAGATGAGGGCCGTGCCCAGGGCGCGGGAAACCAAGGTGCGACGTTCGGAGGACTGCGAGCAGTTGTTTTTCATAAGGGAATCCATTTAAAAGACTTCTCCTGGCCTGAACTTCAGGCCGATTTCCATTTCCGACTGATTGATGCCGACTGGGAATGGCGGCAGCGGTGCAGAGAGCTTCAAGGTTTTTTCAACAAATTGATTGAAAAAGACATTGTCTGATTTCTTCTTGAAAGTGCTTTCAATGACAACGCCGTCGCGCCTGACCCGGATAATGACAATCGCCTCGACGTTTTCCTTCCAATTTTGCAGGTCAGGCAGCACCCAGTGTTCCTGGATCTGGCTGTTCACGGCAATAAGATAACGGCGAAGATTTTCATCGACCGCGATTCCGCCGCTCGAGCCACTGCCGCTGCCCGTTCCACTGCCGATTCCACTCCCGGCCTGATTCGAACCCGAGGCTGTCCCCGCGGCGGCTTTGCCCGCGGCAAGCTGCTGGCCTGCCATGAGCGCTTTTTTCAGGCTGTCGACCGCGCCTTTCGCCTTTTTATCCGCCTCCGCCCTGGCCTTTTCCGCGGCGTCTTTTGCCTGCTTTTCCGTATTCTCGGCAAGCAGTTTGTCCCGCAACATCTTCACCTTGTCAATGTCTGCCTTTTCCTTCGTTTTTATCGGCTTCAGCGAGATGGCGTCCTTGGCAACCGCGGGCGGCTCGGGAACAGGCTGTGGTTTTTGCGGGGGTGTGGGCTTGGTTGGTTCCGGCGCAGGCGCTGCCTTGGGCTGCGGGGCTTCTTCCGCTTGGGGGGCTGCAGCGGCCTTTGGTGCGGCCGGAGCTGGGCCGCCGAGATCTTCAACGGAAAAAAGATTGACCGTATACACCTCCGGTATTTTGCGTTGGAAATGGAGAAGATTCGGGGCAAAAAGACCAAAGAGTATAAAACCGACATGCACGGCAATGGTCAAGCAAAGGGACTTTTGCCATTGTTTGTCGGGCAGCTCGGATGTAGGCGGACGAAAGGGCACGGGGATGTTATCTTTTTGGTTTTTCAATTTCTGGCTGGGTTATCATGCCAAGTTTATCAAAACCAACGGCCTTGATGTCGGACATGAGAGAAACCACGACCCCATAGGGTACTTCCTTGTCGGCCCTGAGCAGGACCGCATCGTTCGTGCCTTTTTTTGCCATGGCGGCAAGGGATTCCTTGATGGCGGCCTGGGTGCCTTTGGTGTTGTTGAGCAGGAATTCCCCTTTTTTGGTGATCGTGACAATGATGGGGGTTTTTTCCTGTTGCAGGGGCTTGGCGGTTGTTTCCGGCAGGTTGATGTCAACGCCCTGGGTCATCATGGGGGCGGTGATCATGAAAATGATCAGCAACACGAGCATGACGTCCACCAGGGGGGTGACGTTGATATCCGAAACAAGCCGTTTTTTGCAGTTTCCGTCTTCGACCGGACCCATGGCGAATTCCTGTGAACCGTTGTTTGAAAAATATTATAAGGGTGAAATATAGTAATTCGGTATAAGGAGCCGTAACGAAGTGTTAAGAAATGTTCGGGCTATTTCGTAACGGCTCCTGGGTATTGTTAGCCTTGGCGGGAAATGAAATCCCGCTCCACGAGGTTCAGAAAGTCAACGGAAAAGCTGTGCATCCGGCTTTCGATTTCCGCCATCTGGTTGGAATAATAGTTGTAAAAAACCACGGCGGGGATGGCCACGGCAAGGCCTGCCGCCGTTACGACCAAGGCCTCGGAGACACCGGGCGCCACAACGGCCAGGGAGGCTGAGCCGCGCATGCCTATTTCATGGAAAGAGGACATAATGCCCCAGACCGTACCGAAAAGGCCGATGAACGGGGCGGTGCTGCCGGTGGTGGCCAGGAAGGAGAGTGATTCGGACAGCCGGGCGGATTCGAGATTTTCCGCTTTGCGCAGCGCCCTTTTCAGGGGCTCCATGCCGGCAAGGCGTGCTTCCAGGGTTTCATCGGCAGCGCGGGAGGCGGCGCTTGTTTTGCCGAGTTTTTGCAGTTCATGGTAGCCGGTTCTGAAGATGTTCGCCTCGGGGCACAGGGTCAGGTTGTTGGCGAACCTGACCGCCTCGGAAAGATTTTTGCTCTGCCAGAAGGTTTCCAGGAATTCCTCGCTTTCCATCCTCGCCTTTTTGTACAGGGAGAATTTCTGGAAAACGATGAACCACGAGTACAGGGAAAAACCCATCAGCATGATCATGACGAATTTGACCGTGAGCCCGGCGCCCAGGAACATTGAAATAATATTAAGCTCTCCCACTTGCAGTCGCCCTCTATGAAGTTAATTTGGTTGAGACCTGAAACGCAAAATCCACACAAGAATACACATCGATGGAGCAGCCGGGGCTGATCCTTGTCGAGAAATGGGATGTGACGCGGTGACATTCCGGTGGATTGCATCCCCGAATATTCCCGCTACTTGTAATTTTTTTTGCGCGTCTTGTCAATGGAACTCATTAATGATAACGAGGTTTTTCAAGAAAATTTCATGGGAAAACCAGCGGAGTTCCACCGTGAATATTTTTGACATCGTTGGGCAAAAAAGGTATTAAATTCCGGTTGAGCATCGTCGGAACGGTGGCTGGCTGTGTTGTCCGGCTGACTGAGGATTCCGTTCCGTTTCCGGTTACATTTTGCAGGATGGTCCCATGAAAGAAATCAAGGTTGGTTTGCTGGGTTTTGGCACTGTTGGCAGCGGTTTGGCAGAGGTTTTATTGCAGCAGGCAGAGCGCTTGCGACGGAAAACCGGCGCCTCCATCCGGTTGTGCCGGGTTGCGGATATCCGCCTTGAGGCGCTCCCCCCGCAATTCAAGGGGGTTGAGCTTGTCCGGGATGCGGATCTTATTTTCAAGGATCCGGAGATCGATATTGTGGTCGAGCTCATCGGCGGCATTGAGCCGGCGAAAACCTTTATCCTGAGAGCCATAGAGCACGGCAAGCATGTGGTTACCGCCAACAAGGCCCTTGTCTCCCAGCACGGCATGGAGATCTTTGAAGCCGCGGCCTGGAAAAACGTCGAGGTCGGCTTCGAGGCCAGCGTCGGCGGCGGCATTCCGGTGATCAAGGCCCTGAAGGAGGGGCTGGTTGCCAACAAGATTCTCTCGATCATGGGTATCATGAACGGGACGGCCAACTATATTCTCAACAAGATGACCGACGAGGGCATGGCCTTTGGTGAGGTGTTGAAGGAGGCCCAGGCAAAAGGGTATGCCGAGGCTGATCCCACCTATGATGTCGAGGGCATCGATACGGCGCATAAGCTGGTGATTTTGATGACCATGGCTTACGGCATGAAGGTGAGCCTGAGCGATGTCAGCATTGAGGGAATCTCCCAGATCGAGCCCATCGACATCGACTTTGCCCGGGAGTTCGGCTATCGCATCAAGCTCCTGGCTATCAGCCACAATCACGGCGAAACCGTGGAGGCCAGGGTGCATCCGACCATGGTGCCGGAAAAAGATCTGCTGGCCAACATCGGCGGCGCCTATAACGGCATCCAGTTCACCGGGGACATGGTGGAGGATATCCTGTTGTATGGCCAGGGCGCGGGCAAAATGCCCACTGGCAGCGCGGTTGCCGCCGACGTGGTTGATATCGCCCGGAACATCCTCTGCAACAGCATCAATCGGGTGCCGTGCCTCTCCTATCTGCCCGAGGAGATCAAATCCCGGTCCATCACCCCCATGGAGAGCCTGCGCGGCTGTTATTATTTCCGGATGACCGCCATGGATAAGCCCGGTGTCCTTTCCACCATTGCCGGGATTCTGGCGCGCCATAACATCAGCATCGAATCGGTCATTCAGAAGGGCAGGCAGAAAAAAGGCACCGTACCCGTGGTCATGATGACCTATGAGGCGGAGGAAGCCTCGGTGCGCAAGGCCCTGGCCGAGATCGACGCCCTGGACATCTGCACCGACAAGACGGTGAAGATCCGGATTATGAAAGCCCATACGGAATAACAATATGAAATACATCATTCTGGTCGGCGACGGCATGGGGGACCGCCCCATTGCCGAATTGGGCGGCAAGACCCCCTTGGCCCATGCCAAAACCCCGGCCATGGACAGAATCGCCAGCCAAGGAGAGCTCTGTCTCGTCCGCACCGTGCCCGAGGGGTTCCCCCCTGGCAGCGATGTGGCCAACCTCTCCCTGCTCGGCTATCTTCCCCATGAATGTTACAGCGGCCGCGCCCCTCTTGAAGCGGCCAGCCTCGGCGTTTCCCTGGCGCCCGATGAGATCGCCTTCCGCTGCAACCTGGTTACCCTGCGTTTTGAAGAAGACCGGGTATTCATGGAGGATTACAGCAGCGGCCATATCTCCACCCAGGAAGCAAAAACCCTTGTTGAGGGTCTCGAAAAGGTTGCAGGCACCAACAGGTTGCGTTTTTATCCCGGGGTAAGCTACCGGCATCTGCTCGTGCACTCCGGCGAGGTCGGATCGCTGGTCACCGTGCCGCCCCATGACTATACCGGGCGGGAGGTGACCGAGTTTTGGCAGCGCTACAACAGCATCCCCCATCTTCGGGAAGCCCTGAAAAAGGCGGTGGATTTTCTCTCGGATCATCCGGTGAACCGTGAACGGCAGGCTGGTCAGCGCAATCCCGCCAATGGTATCTGGCTCTGGGGGGAGGGCAAGGCGCCATCCATGCCGGCCATCCGGGAACAGTTTGGTGTCGAGGGGGCTTTGATTTCCGCGGTTGATCTGCTCAAGGGTATCGGCGTGTATGCCGGTCTTGAGATTATCAACGTGCCGGGCGCCACCGGGTACCTGGATACCAACTATGCAGGCAAGGCGACCGCGGCCATTGAGGCGCTCAAGGCAAAGGATTTTGTTTTTGTCCACGTTGAAGCGCCGGACGAGGCCGGGCACCAGGGCAGTCTCAAGGACAAACTGCAGGCCATCGAGGATTTTGACGGCAAGATCGTGCAGCCGATTTTTGAGGCAATGATAGCGAGCGGGCAGGATTTCCGTCTGGCCGTGGCCATGGATCATTGGACGCCGCTTTCGCTGAGAACCCACAGCGCCGATCCGGTGCCGGTGGCTATTTATGATTCCCGGGCCGGGCGGCCGGGGAGCGGGCTGCCCTATGATGAGCAAAGCGCCATCACGGCTGGGAAGCTGCTGGGTGATGGGCGGCAGTTTTTCATGCGGGTTCTCGGCCGCTGATGGCAGAGAAAAGCCTGGATATGCATGAGCCGCTGCACCGGTACCGCCACCGGGTAATTTACGGCGATACCGATTCCGGCGGGGTCGTGTACTATGCCAATTACCTGCGATACTTCGAGGCGGCCCGGACCGAATTGATGCGCGAGCGAGCGCTCTCCTACAAGGAGATGGAACAGCAGGGGCTCATCATGCCGGTGGTGGAGTGTCATGTGCGGTATAAGGCCTCGGCCCGTTACGACGATCTCTTGCTGGTTGAAACCTGCCTTCTTGAGGTGACCCCCCGGACCTGTCGCTTCAATTATCGGATTATCCGGGAAAATGACGGGAAGATGCTGGCCCGGGGATACACCACCCACGCGGTCGTCGATCTTGCCGGAAGACTGACGAAATTTCCCGAGGAGTTGCTTGCCGCTTTACGGGAACAGTCGTCGGACGCGTCTTAATCCTTTATTTTCCTTGACATTCTCCCAATAAAGAGTATTATCAAAAAATTGACGCGGGGTGGAGCAGTTCGGTAGCTCGTCGGGCTCATAACCCGAAGGTCGTTGGTTCAAATCCAGCCCCCGCTACCATGTAAATGTTAAGGACTTGGCGTAGCTGCCGAGTCCTTTTTTTTGTTGCAGCGTCCTGGGCAAGTGCAAGCCGGAGGCTGTTTTCCGCCGGACCGTTTTGGTGGCCGGCAATCGAGCAGGGGGGAATATGGCGGCAACCGTTGATGAAGTAACGATCAATTATGAAGAAGACGGGGTCGTGGTTGTCAAGGAGCTTGAAAAGGTCATCCTGTCCAAGGGCGCCTGGGCCACTATCCTTTTTCGCTATCAGCAGTGGGATGCCAAAAAGAATGAATACAGCCCGGACCGGTACTCCATCCGCCGCTATCGCAAGGTGAACGGGGAATACAGCCAGCAGTCCAAATTCAACATCTCCAGCCCGGATCAGGCGCAAAAAATTGTTGACGCCTTGCGCGGCTGGCTTGCATAACCTTGATGCGCCTTTGCGCAATCCGTACGGGTGATCCCGGGCAACACCCCTTCCGCCGGGGAACCTCAAGGAGTTTTCATGTTCGCGGGCCGTCCTTTATGGTTGGCGGTTTTTGCGGAAACAAGCTATAGTTTTTGACGTATTACTCTTGATTTTCGACGTACAGGCGGGTTGAGAGCATGCATATTACGATCAAGACACACCGCATCCGCAACAAAACGATGGTGCTGGCAAACGCCATGCGCCGTTTGCGCACGACCACGCACTTTATCGAAAAGTTGCCGAGCCGTTAGGCCACGCGATGAATACTCCCCCTGCAAATACCCCCCGGCAAAAGCGTGTTTCCTTCGCGCTCCTGCTGTTGCTCATCCTTCTCGGCTGGTGGTTTTTCTTCGTTTACCAGCGGCCGGTTCCCACACCTGAAGTCACCCCCACCCCGGTAACGGCGCGAGGAGATCTCGCCGCCGATGAGCAGAGCACCATCGCCCTGTTTCGTTCCGCCTCGCCGGCAGTGGTCTATATCACCAACATCGAGGTGCGGCGGAATATCTTCAGCCTCAATATCCATGAAATCCCCAAGGGCACAGGTTCCGGCTTTATCTGGGACAAACAGGGGCGGATCGTGACCAACTACCATGTCATTGAGTCGGCCAGCCGGGTCGAGGTCACCCTGGCGGACCGTTCAACCTGGCAGGCCACCCTGGTGGGTGTTGCCCCGGACAAGGATCTGGCGGTGCTGCAGATCTCGGCGCCTGCGGAGAAACTCTCTCCGCTCCCCCTGGGCGAATCCCATAATCTCCTGGTGGGCCAAAAGGTTTTCGCCATCGGCAACCCCTTTGGCCTTGACCAGACCCTCACCGCCGGCATCGTCAGCGCTCTGGGCAGGGAGATCCAGTCGGCAACCGGGAGAACCATTCAAGGGGTTATCCAGACGGACGCCGCCATCAACCCCGGCAATTCGGGGGGGCCTCTCCTTGACAGCGCCGGACGTCTTATCGGCGTGAACACCGCCATCTACAGCCCCTCCGGCGGCAGCGCCGGGATCGGCTTTGCCGTGCCGGTGGACGTGGTGGCCAGGGTAATCCCGGAGATCATCCAGCATGGGCGGCTGATTCGTCCCGGTCTCGGTATTGCCGTGGCGGATGATCAGATTGCCAGGCGGGTTGGGGTGGCAGGGGTGTTGATCATGAACATCCAGCCGGGCAGTTCCGCCGAGGCCGCCGGGCTGCGGGGAACAAGACAGATTCGCGGAGAGATACTCCTCGGCGATGTCATTCTGGCTGTCGACGGGCGCAAGGTTTCTTCCTACGACGACCTGCGCAATGCCATGGACCGCTATAAGGTCGGGAACAAAGTTACCCTGACCATCGAACGGGAAGAGCGGCAGATGCAACTGCCAGTGGTATTGGAAGAGGTAGGATAGCTCTGTGACCTGGTGGACCCGCGCCCTCAAGAGTCTTATCTCCATAAACGAGCAGCGGCTGGATCTGTTTCGGGTGTTTCCCGGAATACGAAGGTTTCTGGCGGCCCGGCATCACTATGCCTATCTGCGGACCGCCGGTGATGTTCTTTTTGTCCTGGTGGTTGTTTCCGGGCTCTTCGGCCCTGGGGATGCGCGCAGCAATGTCGCGGTATTTCTCTCCTGGGGCTTCATCTGGCCAAGCATTGTGCTGAGCTGGTTTTTTGTGGGCAGGATGTGGTGCGGGATCTGTCCGTTTCCGGGGCTCGGCGTCTTTCTCCAGCGCCGGGGGATAACCCTTTCCCTGAGTGTGCCGAAAATTCTGCAGAAATATGGGGTGTATGCCTCGGTTATTCTGCTGGCCCTTATCATCTGGACCGAGGTTGTTGCCGGACTTGACCGTTCGCCGATCGGCACCTCCTTTTTTGTTCTCTCCATTGTTTTTGGCGCGGCCCTGTTCTCGGTTTTTTTCCCGGGTCAGGCTTGGTGCAGGCATCTCTGCCCCTTGGGCCGCATCAGCGGCGCGGCGGCAACCCTCTCCATCACCGAGTTCAGGCCGGATCACGAAAAATGCCGGGGTTGCGAGACCTTTGCCTGCAAAAAAGGACTTGATGGCAAACGGGGCTGCCCGGTCTATCTTGGCGCCTACAGTGTCCAGAACAACCTGCACTGCCTGGTCTGCGGCCACTGTCTTCCCTTCTGTGACCGGGACTCACCGCAGCTGCTCCTGCGCAATCCCTATTCGGAGCTGATCCGCAACAAGGGGCGCTACATCACCTGCTCGTATATCGTGCCTTTTCTCATCGGCTCCCAGCTCGCCCGTTTTCTGAGAAAAAAGGAGATCTACAGCCAGCTTGCCGCTTTCTCCGGCTGGCCGGACGCGGTTCTTTTCAGTCTGCTGCTTTTGCTCGGATTTGGCCTGAGCCTGACGATTATCCGTCTCGGCGCCCGTCTGTTCGGAATCAACGAGGATCCCATGTTCGGCAAGTTTTCGCCCATGGTTCCGATCCTGATCCCCATGGCCTTTACCGGGGAGCTTGTCTACCGGTTGGGATATTTTGCCGCCGGGGTGGGCGATTTCATCCCCACCGTCGGGCGGCAGATCGGGGCGGGGTTTCTGGAGAAACTCTCTTTTTCTATCCCGGATTTTCCGGTTCAGATCCTTTCCGCCTTCTTCATGCTCAACGGCTCCATCGCCGGGTGCTACATCCTCTGGCAGTTTTGTCTCAATGATTTCGAGGGCCACGTCCGTTTCCGGAACTTCCTCGGGATCAATCTACTGATTATCGCTCTGCTTTTTTTCTATCTGACCGTTATCTTTTAGCTGGAACTGGGTCATGAAGGAGAGCCGTTTGCGTTTGGCAAGCTCCCGCATGTCCGTGGCCCGGTCCGATTCATCGATGATTTCCCTGCCCACGATTTCTTCGATGATATCCTCCAGGCTGACAACGCCGGTGACCGAGCCGTATTCGTCAACCACCACGAAGAGATGCTTGTGGTGCTCGAAGAACTCAAGCATGACCGTGGTCAGCCGCCCGGTTTCCGGGACAAAATGCGCAGGCTGCATGAACTCCCGCAGGGTTTTTTCCTCTGCTCCCTGGGTTGCCCAGCTGAACAGATCCTTGCGCAGAATAATGCCGACCACCTCGTCCCGGTTTTTTTCATAGACCGGAATCCTGCTGTGCATACTGAGCATCTCGTTGGCCTGCATTGCCGTGGCCACGGTCAGGTTGGCATCGAGCATGAACGTGACGGTGATCGGGGTCATGATCTGGCGGACGGTCTTGTCCTTCAGGTCGAGGATGTTGGTGATCACCCTGCGTTCCTGAAGGCTGATCTCCCCGGATTTATGGCTTTGCCGGGCCAGGGCCTGGATCTCCTGGGCCGAGACCAGGAGGCCGTCATCCTTGGCCGGGAGAAGGCGGGTGATCGCCTGAATTACCAGAATGAAAGGACTCAACAGTTTTACCATCCAGTGGAGTGGGTAGGCGATCCAGAGGGCCAGCTCCCTTGAGTAGGAGACCCCGAGGGTTTTGGGGAGTATTTCCGAGAAGAGGAGGATGGCCATGGTGAAGAGGGCGGAAAACCAGACCATGCTGTCGACGCCGAACACCGCCGCGGCCGCCGCCCCGGAAACCGTGGCGCCTGCAGTGTTGGCAATGGTGTTCAGGGTGAGGACGGCAGTGATGGGCCGGTGGATGTCTTTTTTCATTTCCATGAGGATCCGGCCGATCCGTTTGTGTTTCTGGCCGGTGATTTCGATGTGACTTACCGGCAAGGAATAGAACGCTGCTTCGCAGAGGCTGCACAGCGCGGAGATTATTATGGCAAGACCAACGGACAGACATAGTTGCAGGATCAAGGGTTCCTCCCTGTTTTTCAGATGGATCGGTTTGGGGCCCTGCTTGCAGGAGCAAACTGCAATCTAATGCAAATAATTAATTGTATCATGCAATTTACGTTGCGTAAGGGATACTCTGTATTATATAAAAAAATATCTCCTTCAATTAACTCCAGACAGGCAAGGAAAGCCGACCCGGAAAGCCCACCGAACCCTTCATTTTTTTTGAGATGGCGAAAACAGCTCCTGTTTTCTGGATGCGTTGCCATGGCCTCATGCGAAAGGCCGGAAGGGGATTACTATTCTATGGTTTGCACCAAAAAATGTTCGGTTTTCATTGTTGATCCGAATCCGTCACACAAAGCGGCGTTCCAGGAATTACTGGGATCCTGGCAGCATCTCGTCTGCTATTGCGCAACCATCGAAGACTTCAAGCAGCTTCTTGCCGGGATCGTGCCGGATATCGTTTTGTGCAATCTCAGCCTCCCCGGCCTGCACGAGCAGGACTTTCTGCGCTATGTCACCAGCGTCTGCCCCCATGCGATCAGGATTGTTTTTTCCGAAAAAACAGGGGCTGATGCCCTTGTCAGGCTTGTGGCGACCGGGGGAGCGCACCGGGCGTTTTGCCTGCCCGTGAACAAGGAGCTGGGCCGCTCGCTGGAGCATGATCTGTCCGTGCGTTCGCGGATCCGGATGCGCAAGTGCTGGGATTTTCTTAAACATGGCCAGGGACTCCCCTCGCTCCCCCCGGTGGTGCATGAGCTGGAAGCCATTCTCCAGAAGCCTGATTATGCCCTGGCCCAGGTTGTCGAGGTGCTCGGCAAGGATCCGGTCCTTGCCGCCAGACTTCTGCAGATGGTCAATTCCGTGCATTTTTCCAGGGGGATGAAGGTTGATGATCTCCATCGGGCAGTGAGCTGCCTTGGGATCAGCAGAACCCGGAAAGTGGTCCTTTTCCTCTGTGCGCTCAACCATTTTCAGTACCCCAAAAAGTATCATCGCCATGCCCTGAAGATCATTGACCACAGCATTCAGTGCGGCAAGCTGGCCGGGCTTATCGCCAAGAGGATTGCCCCTGGCCAGGAGCGGACCGCGGTTACCGCCGGGCTTCTCCATGATATCGGCAAACTGGTCTTTCTTGCCTCCCTGGATGAAGCGTTGCACCATTCGCCCTCCTTCATGCAGCGATATGGGCTGTTTGCCACCGAGATGGAGGAACAGCTTTTCGGCATCAGTCACCTGGAGTTGGGCAGCGCCCTGCTCCTCTGGTGGAATCTCCCTCTGGTCATGGTTGACGCCGCGGCAAACCACAGTCAGCCGCTCAATTCCCTGCAAGGGGTGCCGTTATGCGTGGCCATAGCCGATCGTTGTCTTCTCAAGGCCGCCAACGGAGAGGCGATCACCACGGATTTTAATCTGCTTCCCAAGGATTTCCCCGTGGAGCAATGGCTGCAATACGCCCATTCCATGACCATGGACACGATCATGCCCATTGCCGCGTGATTGGCGCGGTTGGTTGCCTTGGCTTTTTATAATCAGCAAGACAGATTGAGGAACACATTCATGTTGCAGCTCAGCAAGGTTGGCCCCCAGAGTTATTCCGGCGATCTTCTCGTCTATCTGGCGCGTCAGCCGGGCAAGGGTTCTCCTCGTTGTGGCGCCGGGCCGGTTGACGAAGCGGTGCGACGCGTGCACGCGCTTGGGGATTTTTCCGGAAAAGAGGGAGAGCATCTGCTTTTTTATCCGGAAAAGGGAAGGCAAGGCGCACCCTCCGCAAAACGGATACTGGTGGCAGGTCTGGGTAAAGACGAGTTGAACCGGGAGTTGTTTCGCAAGGCGGGGGGGACCATCGCCTCCCTGGCCATGAAGAGCAAGGCCAGGGAGCTGTTGCTCGTCGTGCCTGATCTGGCCTGCGACATGCTTGAGATGGTCGAGGGGCTGTCCGAGGGCCTTGTGCTGGGCATTTACCGGTTCAAGAAATACAAAACCAAGAAGGATCCCGAGGCCTCGGGGGAGATATTACAGCAGGCAGCCCTGTATGCCGCGGACAGCAAAGGGGTTGCCAAGGCGCTCAAGCTGGGGGAAATCGCCGCGCAGGCTGCCTGTAAGGCCCGTGATATGGCCAATGAGCCGGCCAATTATTGGGGGCCGGGAAATTTTTCCGAATACGGCAGGCAGTTGGCTGTCACCCACGGGATGACCTGCACCGTCCTGGATCAGTCCCGGATGAAAAAACTGGGAATGGGCGGGATTCTGGGGGTTAACCAGGGTTCGGCCAGGCCCCCTGAAATGGTGATCCTTGAGTATGCGGTAAAACCAAGCGCGCCGACCCTGCTGCTGGTCGGCAAGGGCCTCACCTTTGACTCCGGCGGGATCTCGCTCAAGCCCAGCGCCGGGATGGAAGAGATGAAGTACGATATGTGCGGTGGGGCCGCGGTTCTCTGCGCCATGCAGGCGATTGCCCAAGCGAAGTTCAAGGGGGTAAACCTGGTGGCCATTGTTCCGGCCACGGAAAATCTGCCCGGCCCGGCTGCTCTCAAGCCAGGCGATGTGATCACCCAGTATGGCGGTAAAACCGTGGAGGTGGTCAACACCGATGCCGAGGGCCGTCTTATCCTGGCCGATGCCCTGGCCTACGGAATCAAGAAATACAAGCCGGACATGGTGATAGACGTTGCCACCCTCACCGGCGCCGTTATTGTCGGTCTTGGTCATCACCGCACCGGTCTGTTGTCCAATGACGATACGTTGTGCGACCGGCTGCTTGCTTCCGGGATGCGCAGTGGCGAGCCTCTTTGGCGGCTCCCCTTGGATCCGGAGTACACCAAGCAGCTCAAGTCCGAGATCGCCGATCTCAGAAACGTCGGGAAAAAAGACGGCGGCACCATTACCGCCGCCGCCTTTCTCAAGGAGTTTGTCGGGGAGACCCCCTGGGCTCATCTGGATATTGCCGGCACCGCCTGGGATTTCACCGAAAAATCCTATATCCCCAAAGGGCCTTCCGGGATAGCGGTACGCACCCTGTTTGATTTTGTCAGAAATTGGCGGGGGTAGGGGACAGGCGTGGTGTTTCCTCTCTGAAAGTGCAGGAAGCCGCGCGCGTCTATCTGGGTGGTGATTGCTGTTTTCGCCCCGCGGACAGCTTGGGCGGCGGAGGGGTGCTGGCCGTTGTTGCCATGTCCGTGACCTGCTTCATGGCCCGGATATAGACCTCGCAGTTGTCGCATTGTCCGAATTCCTTGCTGCAGGCAGTAGAGGCACGCTGCCAGCAGGGAATGGACCTGTCGATATAGGCTGAGCAATGGTCTCTTTTTTCGGGGGGGCATTTGGTTATTTCCCAGCAGGGGGTGAGTTCGAGCAGCATCTTGATGCCGGGGATACTGATGCCTTTTTCGTGGATAAGGGTGCGCAGGCAGGTGATCCAGGAAATATCGTTGTTCGAGAAATAGCGCTTGTTGCCCTGCCGGGCTGGTTTTATTAACCCCTCTTCTTCATATATCCTCAAGGTTCGCGGGTGAACGGAAAGAAGCTTCGCCGCAACACTGATCGGGTAAATGGGTTCGCTGTTATCAAGGGCCATGTGCTGCTCCGTGCTTATCCGGTATGAGATAACTCATTCATCTTGAGCAGGGTAAGGAGAAGGCCGCCCAATCGGGGCCGGCCTTCTCCAACTTAACACATTTTTTATTTGCCGCGCAGTGTTTTCAGAACCTCGGGGGATGCTTCGTCCTCGGCGAGAATGACATGGCAGGTATCACAGTCCATGGAGATAGTCTCCCCGGACGTGGTCTCATGGCCTTCGTCATGACAGCGGAAACAGCCCGAATCATTCTTGTGCCCAAGAAAATTTCTGTAGGTGTTCCATTCTATCTTCATTTCCGGGAAGACATTTTCCGTATAGGCCGCCTGGATGCCGCTGATGGCCTTTCCTAGAAGCGGCATGTTGTTGTTCACCAGTCTTGGATAATCCCTCCGGTAACGGGCCCGGATTTCGGTGGCGATGGTGTTTTTGGCTTCTTCCTGGCTGGCGTATGTTCTCGTGATCAATTCCAGCGCGTTTTTCTTTATGTAGGGAAGAGAGACAGGGATATCCCCCTGAACCAGCTTCTGATCCAGGGCTTCATCCGGGGAGAGGTAGATATGGGTCGGGCGATTGTGACAATCGATGCAATCCATGCTCCGGACTTTTCCCTCGGACCCGTCGGTGCTTTCCGTCTCCTTTGTGAAAACAACCTCCGTGCCGTCCGGCTTGGAGAGTCTCACCTCGCTGATTTTTTCCCGCGCCGTATCCGTGTGCGTGTAGGTTATCTTATTTTCCGGGGCAACATGCCAGTGGATGCCGTGGGCATTGGTCCCCTGGTAGCCGCCCGAGCCAACCTTGAGGAGAAGCACGGTCTGGAGATGGGTGTTTTTTTCGTCGGGCAGGAATTTATCCCTGATGTAGAGCTTGTCTCCCTGAAACAATTCGGGCCGGTGACATTCTTCACAGGTTTCCCGGGCCGGACGCAGGCCGTGAATCGGGGTTTGGATGGGCTTGCTGTATGTGTTGAAGGCCACGGCAAAGATTTGCCTTACCCCGGAAATCTTCGATTTGACAAACCATTGGGCGCCCTGGCCGATGTGGCATTCCACGCAGCGGACCCGTGAATGCGGGGAGTTCTTGTAGGCGGTGTACTCCGGGGCCATGACCTTGTGGCATAGTTGTCCGCAGAATCCGACGGATTCCGTATAATGATAGCCCGTGTAGGAAATGAGGCCCAGGATGAAAAGGTTGAGCAGGGTAAGGGCGGTGGCAAGGAAAATGAGCTTTCGCACCTTGGCGAACCGGTTCGGGGCGGTGAATTGTTCTTTCAGGTATTCATAGGTGAAGATGCCGACCTCTTCCTTGCCTTTGAAGAAAAAAAGGCCGATGAAAACAAGGACCAAGCTCACCATGAAGAGCGGGCCCAGAACCATGTAGATGATAAAACCGAAATATGGATTCTGCACAATTCCCATGAGGTCCAGGACCGATGCAACCAGCAGGATCGGAAAGGTAACGGTGGTCAGGACTGCTCCCATCAGGGAAACCTTGCTGCGTGAAATACCTCTGATAAACGTGTTGATAATGTCTGTGAATTTGACCAAAGCTCATCCTCCTGTTTCGATAATTGTCATGGTTCCGCATTCCGTGAAATGCCATTCTTTTATAACCGATAGCAAGATGAGTGCAAATAAAAAAACAAATAATTTTAATGGGTTACGTGTCAGTCAGGGGTGTAAGTATTGCGGGATTAAATGACAGGCAGGATTTGTTGAAATAGAAATGTTAGCTTTTTGGTTGCCCCCAATATCGCAAAAAAACACAGGGGAAGGCGCGGAAGGTGTCGGCGTTGGGCGTGGGTCCGGCTTCAGCGTTGGCGGGACGCTTAAGGAAGATGCGGGCACTGGTTTCCGGTTGGGCAAGCCATGCATTGGTGAATATCTTCCTCGCTGGGTTCCGTTGCTTCCGCAGCCTGTTTTTTTTGGGAGCACTCGAAGATTATTTCCATTTCCTCCCGGTCCAGGGTTTCGGTTTGCAGAAGGGTTTCCGCAAGATGCGTTAGAAAGGCTTTTTCCTGCCGCAGGATGGCGTATGCTCTTTGGTGGCAATCCTCCACCAGCTTCCGCACCTCCATGTCGATATGTCTGGCCGTGGTTTCGCTATGGATCAGCTGGTTTGCCTGGTCCCCGAGAAAACCTTCGTCGGACCTGGCATAGGCCAGGGGGCCGATGATCTCATTCATCCCCCACTGGCACACCATCTTGGTGGCAATCTGGGTGGCGCGCAACAGATCGTCCTCGGCTCCGGTGGTCTGCTGGTTGAGGCCGATTTTCTCCGCCGCCCTGCCGCCCATGAGAATGGTGATCCTGTCCTGCAGGTATTCCTTGGTATAGGCCTGGCGGTCGATAAGGGTTTGTTGCAGAGTGTGCCCCATGGCTCTCCCCCGGGGGATAATGGTGATCTTCTGGATGGGGTCGGCCCCGGGAAGATGGCGGGTGACAATGGCATGCCCGGCCTCATGGTAGGCCATGGTCCGCCGGTCATCCTTGCTGATCACGAAACCCTTGCGCTCGATGCCGATGAGAATCCGGTCTTTTGCCTCGTTGAAATCCTTCGCCTCGATGGCCTCCTTGTTTTCCCGCGCCGCGATCAAGGCGGCTTCGTTGACCAGATTGGCCAGTTCCGCGCCGGTAAAGCCGGGGGTGTTTTTGGCAATCTCGGCCAGATCGACACGTTCCGAGATGGTTACGCGTTTGCTGTGCACCTGGATGATATTCAACCTCCCTTTCACGTCGGGGGGGAGGATGGTGATCTGTCTGTCAAAGCGGCCTGGACGTCTCAGGGCCGGATCGAGGATGTCCGGCCGGTTGGTGGCGGCCAGGACGATGATTGTGTCGTCGCGGCTGAAGCCGTCCATCTCGACCAGCAGGGCGTTCAGGGTCTGGCCCCGTTCATCCTGGCCGCCCACCGAACCTGTTGCGTTGCGGTGCGCGCCGACCGCATCGATCTCGTCGATAAAGACGATGCAGGGGGTATTCTTCTTGGCTTCCCGAAAGAGATCCCTCACCCTGGAAGCGCCCACCCCCACGAACATCTCCACGAAGTCAGAGCCGCTGAAGCTGTAAAAAGGAACCCCGGCCTCGCCGGCAATGGCTTTGGCGAGAAGGGTTTTGCCGGTGCCTGGAGGGCCTTGCAGCAGGACGCCCTTGGGCAGGCTGGCGCCAAGCCTGCTGAATTTTTTCGGTTCCTTGAGGAAATTGACGATCTCCTTGAGTTCCTCCTTTGCCTCCGGGATGCCTGCGACATCATCAAAGGTTACCGGCTTGTTGTTGCCGTCAAAACGGATCACCTTCTTTTTGGCGAATTCCTGCTCTTCTCCAGCCTCCCGCCGCTGCTGAGTCCGCATCAGCATCAGCCCGCCGATCAGGATGATACCGATCGGCAGCGTGATTGTAAGGAGGGTCCAGAATGGCGAGGGATGGTTTTCTTCCGCTGTGATGGCAATCTTTTTTTTGGAAAGTTTGCCCATGAGTTCTCCCACATCGGGAGAAAAGGTTGAAAACTCACGGCCATAAATATCCGTGAGCGAGATGTTGCCGCCCTTGAGGTGTACTTCGGCAACCTCGTTGTTTTCCAGGCTGGTGAGGAACTCGTTGTATTTCAGGGGTGGGCTGGTGTTTTCCATCTTCCAGAAAAGAGCGGTGGCAAAGCCGATAACCCCGAGCACGGCGATGAGGAAGAACGTGTAGAAAAGTCTGGTCATGGCAATCTCTTTCTGTCTGCGGTGTATTGCACGCGAAGGCGAGGCGTTTTCCCCGATTCGGGGAGGTTTCCCGCTGCTTTTATAGTACTGGAAGGTGTGTCCTGCCGCCAATTATAAATGAAAAGCCCGAACGTACGCAGGGTACGTCCGGGCCTGTTTGGGTGTTGCCGTGGTTTTTTTAAGCGTTTCCGCACGGGAATTGTCTCCGGTGTGGATGCCGGATGGTATTTGCTGTTATCCTCCGGTTGCTGCTGTTTGCCAACGATGGAAGTGCCATGGTATGCCTCCTGCCGTAAGCTGCTCCTTTGCGAGCGTTTTTTGCTCTGTGCCTAGAATATATGTCTTTTGGTGGGGAGGTCAAGTGTAAAAGACGTGTATTTTCAGGTGGTTATATGTAAATTACAGGTGTGATGATCAGGGTTGCCGGATAAGGCAGCATCCGGGGAATACGTTGTTTCCGGTAATCATGACAACCGTGACTGGCAAGAGCTGGCTCGGACAGGAAGGGGAAGGCACGGGGAAAGCCCCCGTGCCTTTTGGTGGCGGCCTTATTTCATGGGAGTGTGCGGCATGTTCATCTGCATGTGCATTCCGCCCATGAGCGGTTTGATGGTGGCCATGCTGATATTCGCATAGGGTTCGATGGTTCCGCCGTTTGCCTTCTGGAACTCTTCCGCCGCGACGCGGGTGGCAAAGGGGATCAGCTCCTTGCCCATGGGGCCCAGTTCCTTGCTGTCGATCACATAATGGGCCGTTTTGCCGTCGATCCAGGCGTTGGTCTTGAAGTCCTTCACCCACACCGCCGTCACCTGCTCCGGTTTGCGTTCGGGCGCGAATTTCTGCATGTTGAGGAGAAAACGGAACATGCATTTGCTGCCGTCAAAGGCGGCCACTGTTCCATCCGTGAAGATGACCTGGGTCTGCCATTGAGGGTAGCGGTGCGGGAACATGCCGCAGGCCGCGCAGCTCATTTTTTCGGTGATCGGCTGTGGTTGCTGGGCTGCGGCGATGGCCAGGCCGCAGATCAGCAGCATTGCCGTGCACGTGAGCGCGAGGATAAGCCGTTTCCCGTGATTGTTGCCAGTTTGTCCGATGCGCATGGGGGTGTCTCCTGGTGAAGTTTGCCGTGGTTATTTGCTGGGAGGATATTTTTGCAATTTCCGTTGCAGGGTTCTTCTGTGCAGGTCGAGCTTCTTGGCGGCCAGGGAGATGTTTCCGTCGCAGTCGGTGAGCACGCGATTGATGTGTTCCCACTCGGCCCGGGCCAGGGAAGGGGCGGAAAACTCATCCTGCTCCACCTCCAGGGCAAGTTCGGGGTTTCTGGCAAAGGCGCCGAGGATATCATCCACATCCGCCGGCTTTGGCAGGTAGTAGAGCGCCCCCAACCGGACCGCCTCGGTGGCCGTGGCGATGCTGCCGTACCCGGTGAGCACGACAATCTGCATATCCGGGTTGCGTTCCTTGGCGGCGGCAATGAGTTCCAGCCCAGATCTGCCGGGCATTTTCAGATCAAACACCCCCAGGTCCGGATTCTGTTCGCCGATAATCCGTAATGCCTCATCGAAACCTCCGGCCGTGAAAACCGTGAATCCCCGTTGGCTGAAGGCCTTTGCCAACCGTTCCCGAAACAACTCCTCGTCGTCAACCAGAATAATCGTCTTATCCATGAAATTCCTCCGGCGCACCGGCCGTGATCTGTTGCAGAGCAAAGAAGAGTGTCACCTTCGAGCCCTTGCCCGGCTCGGAACTCAGGGACAGTCCTCCGCCAAACCTTTCGGCGATTGATTTGGCAAGAAAAAGGCCAAGCCCCAGCCCCTTGCCCGGCTCCTTGGTGGTGAAAAACGGTTCTGTCGCCCTGGCGGCAATGTCCGGGGGCATGCCGGAGCCGTTGTCCGTGACTTCAATATAGAACCGGGTTGCGTCGTTCCGGCATTCGACCAAAACAGGCGTGCTCGGGGCGGCATCAAGACCATTCTTGATAAGGCCCCGGACAATGCGGCGCAAGGTGCGCAGCGGCATCCTGACCAGTAATCCTCCCGTACGGTTGGTATAGTGTACCTGATTTTTGAGTGAACCTGGAAAGGAATTGAGGAGATTTTCCATGAGTTCGTCCATGGAGAAATCCGTGAATGCCTCCCCCATCTGGTCTCCTGCATCGGCGGCCAGGTGGAAGAGGATATCTTTGCACCGTGTTACCTGATCGCGGATCAGGGTGAGATCGGCGAGCAGTTCCGGAACGTCGGCCCCGTTGTTTTTTTTCAGGGCATGGAGCATCTCGCCCGCAGCCAGGGCAATGGTCGACAGCGGGGTGGAAAATTCATGGGCCGCTCCGGCGGCCAGGGTGGCGAGGGAGGCCATGCGTTCGCTTTTTGTTTTTTCCTCCTGCAGGTCCGTCAGGGTTTTCTGGTGCCTGGCCAGGGCCCGCTGGATCCGGCTGACAAAGAAAACAATAAAAAAGGCGGTTACGGCAAAGGCGACCCACATGCCCTGGAGATGAATCTTCAAGGGGTCGCTCAGGGGGGCCAGCACTGCTGGTTCCGGATGGCAGGACTGCGTCGTGCTTCCTTGGGCTGGCAGAAAGAACAGGGTGGCATAGCAACCGGTGGTGAAAGCGGCCAGGCTCCATGACCATCGTGGCGGCATGAGAATGGCTCCCAGGGTGATGTGCACCAGATAGAGGAAGGTGAACGGGTTCATGGGGCCGCCGGAGTAGTACAGAAGCAGGCTCAAGAGAGCGGTGTCCAGGAACATGGCCAGGATAAAAAGCCGGTCGGCCATGGGTGTTGCTTTTCTTTTCAGAAAGCCGAACAGGAGGTTGGTGATGATTTCAAATCCGAGAATGCCGGAAATAATCCAATAGGGGAGACTGATTTCAAGAAAGAAGAGAGCGATCAGCACCAAAAGAACCTGGGCCGCCACCGCGCCCCAACGCAAATGCAGCAGCCAGGCCAAGGCGATTCTGGCCGAAGCGGAATTTTCCTCGCCTCCGCTGAAGTTGTTGTGTTGAACGGTAGGATGCACTAAATAGCCTCTTTTCTTGCGGGAAACAGCGTGAGCATGATGTGTTGCCGGCTTGTGGCCAACGTCCTCTGTTGAGGCGCAACCCATGCTGCATACCATTATTTGCCGGGGAGTTGAAGAGCTTCCTTTTGCCCCGCTCAAACTGCGACAATTTGCCGCATTTGCAACGGGGGGGCCTTGTGTTATAGCCACTCTGTTGTTTTATTTTCCTATAAATGCCAATTGACCGGAATCTTCTTTGTGCGGTTGGCTGCTTTTCGATATGATGCACATCATCCGGTGAGCGTATTTTTTAAACGATATTTTCCTGCCTTTCAAGTGAGACCATGACCCAATCCACCTCGATCAGCATGGCGGAGATATACCGCTTTCTCGCTCAGTCCATGCGATATCCCAGTTCCGAGTGGATGCAGGATGATTATTTTTCCGTACTTGATACCTTTCTTGCCGAGCTTGGCTGGGACACCGAGGCGCAAGCCCTCCGGCGGTCAATCTCCAAGGACGCCGACTGGCTTGAGCCCCTCCAGGTGGAACATACCAGGCTGTTCGTCAATGCCATTCCCTCCGTGATCGCTCCCCCCTATGGGTCTGTCTACCTCAGCGCCGACGGCATGCTGTATGGCCCCAGTGCCGAAAAGGCCAAGGCCTTTTACCGGGAGCAGGGTTTCGATCTGGCGGGTGAGGCCGATATCCCCGATCATATCACCTTTGAGCTTGAATTCCTGGCGCTGCTTGCCGAGGAAGGCAAGGAGAAGGAAGAAGAACTCTTTCTGCAGAAGCACTTCAGACCATGGTTTCCCAAATTCCAAACACGGGTTTTGCAAGAGGGTCGTCACCCTTTTTATGGAGTTCTAGTTAATCTCATTGATTTTTTTACAAGGGAGGAAATGTGAAATGGCTTTGAATCTGACGAGACGTAAATTTCTCCAGACCGCATCCCTTGCGGCAGCCACGGCAGCGATGTCCGGCTGTTTTGCCAACAGGGCGAATGCGAGTACCCCGTTTGTCAAGAAACCATTTACCGCACCGGGCAGCTTTGCCGACACCAAAACCGCTGTAGGCGGCGTCTGCGAAATGTGCTTCTGGCGCTGTCAGCTGGTGGGAAAAATCCGCGACGGCAAGCTGGTGAAGCTTGAGGGCAACCCCAAGAGCATCGACAACGGCGCGAGCATCTGCGCCCGCGGCAATGCCGGAGTCAAGCTGCTCTATGATCCGGACCGCCTGAAATTCCCCATGAAAAACGTCGGCAAGCGCGGCGCCCCCCAGTGGAAGCGGATTACCTGGGATGAGGCTCTGGACGAGTGCGCAGCCAAGCTGAAGGGCGTGGTCGACAAGTACGGCCCCCACGGCATCGCCATGTTCCCCCACGGCTCCTCGGCAACCTACCCGATGGGTTTTTTCGAGAAAGTCGTCGGTACTCCGAATATCTCCGAGGCCTCCTTTTTCCAGTGCCGCGGCATCCGCGACATGGCCTACGTTGCCACCCTGGATACCCCTCCGGACGAGAACGTCGACATGGCCAATGCCAAGGCTATCCTGCTTCTCGGCGGCCATTTCGGCGAGAACGTCCATGTCTCCCATGTAAAGCGTTACCTCAAAGGCCTTGAGAACGGCGCCAAGCTGATCGTTGTCGATCCCCGCTTCTCCGCCTCCGCTGCCAAGGCGGACATCTGGGTCAAGATCAAGCCCGGCACCGACACCGCCTTCCTGCTGGCGGTCATGAACCACCTGATCAAGACCGGCAAGTACAACAAGGCCTATGTGGAGGCCAACGGCGTCGGCTTTGACAAGTTCAGCGCCGGCATCGCCCATGCCACCCTGGAATGGGCCGCCAAGACCTGCGACGTTCCGGCCAAGCAGATCAAGGAAGTGGCCGAGCTGTTGGCCGCCAACGCTCCCAATGTCTCCATCCACCCGGGCCGCCACGTGAGCTGGTACGGCAACGATTTTCAGCGCGAGCGTTCCCTGGCCTGCCTCACCGGCCTGTTGGGCGCCATCGGCGTCAAGGGCGGTTTCGTTAAGGGCAAGGGCCCCAAGGTCGGCAAGGCCGGCGGCTGGCCCAAGATCAACGAGGAACATGCCGAGGCGCATGCCTTGCACAAGATGGCCAAGAAGCATCCGTTTTCGCCTCCCGGCACCCCGACTGATTTGATCCGCGAGGCTGCCATCACCGGCAAGCCCTATGCGATCAAGGGCTTTGTCGCCTGGGGCCAGAACCCCATCCAGACCATTCCCGATCAGGAGATGACCAACAAGATGCTGCAGCAAATGGATTTTGTCATGGTCTGCGACATCATGCCCACCGACATCACCATGTATGCCGACATCCTGTTGCCGGAATCCTCTTATCTGGAACGGTACGACATGATCAAGCCCGGCACCCAGTGGGATTTGTCCGGCAAGCAGGAGCAGTACATCTCCGCCCGTATGCCCCTGGTTTCCGTAACCGCCGCGGACCACGAGCGCAAGGATCCGGTCTGGATCACCAACGAGATTGCCAAGCGCATGGGCCTTGAAAAGCATATTCCGGTTCAGAGCATGGAAGAGAAAACCGACAAGGCTCTTGCCGGCGCCAATCTTTCCATCGAGCAGCTGGTCAAGGAAGGCGGCATCCATGTGCAGCCCGGCGCTGATCCCTACGGCAGCGTGCTCAAGGTGAACTTCTTCAGCCAGGAAGTCGCCGATGCCGGTTTCCCCGGTATCCCCACCTACATTCCGGTGCCCGAGACACCCAAGGGCTACGCCCGCCTGGTGTACGGCCGGGCTCCGGTTCATACCTTCAACCGTTCCCAGAACAATGCCTGGTTGGTCAACGAGATGCCGGAAAATCCGGTGTGGCTCAATGACGAATCCGCCAAGAAGATGGGACTGAAAGACGGCGACCGTATCGAGCTGGTCAACCAGGATGGCGTTAAATCCAGGACCACCACCGTTGTCAAGGTTACCCCCGGCATCCGCAAGGATACGGTGTACATGGCCCACGGCTACGGCACCATGAACCCGGCCATGACCGTTGGCGTCGGCAAGGGTATCGACGACCAGAGCCTGATCACCAAGCGGGCCGTGGATCCCGAAACCGGTGCGCACGGCATGCGGAACAACTTCGTCAAGTTCATCAAGAATGGCAAGGTACTGAATATTCCCGCCTGAAAATGAGTAATTTGGCGAGATGATACCGCAGGGAAATTAACCAATTCGATTTATGGAGGTATGCCGTGAGTCAATACGGAATGATTATAGATCTTGAGAAATGTGTGGGCTGCCATGCCTGCGCCATCGCCTGCCGGGCCGAGTGGGAGGTTCCCACGGGCAAGGATTCGGCGGAACGGGAACGGAGAAGAAACTGGGTAAAACGCCTCGGCCCCAGCAAGACCCCCCAGGGCTTGGCGTCCACCTATTATCCCGGCCTGTGCAACCATTGCGATAAGCCTGCTTGCGTTACGGTCTGCCCGGCGGACAAGGTGGAGGCCACCTTTACCGATCCGAAGAGCGGAGCGACCAAGAAGATGGAAGTGGCCGCCACCTGGAAGGATCCCTTCAACGGTACGGTGCAGATCGACAAGGAGCGTTGCCTCGGTTGCGGCGCCTGCGCCGATGCTTGCCCGTACAGCGCTCGTTACGTAAACGAGGAAGAGGGCGATCCCAAGGCCGATAAATGCACCTTCTGCGTGGAGCGTGTTGCGGCTGGGCTTGAGCCTGCCTGTGTGCAGACCTGCCTGGCCCGGGCCCGGATATTCGGCGATCTGAGCGATCCCAATTCCGAGGTTTCCCAGTATGTGAAGAAAGGCGCGGCCAAACTGGAAAGCGCCAAGGTGAAGATCGGCCCGAATGTCCGGTATTACGGCAATAAAAAGGACATGCACCTGCTGACCACCACTTGCACCCCGCAGGCCATGCCGCAGGCCAACCTGCGCCGTACCATCATGGCCCATATGCTGAAACCGGCCATGGATCAGGTTAAGAACCTGGGTGTGCTTGGTCTGGCCGGAGCTGTGATTGTGAAAGGCTTGAGCGAGGACGAGAAGGAATAGGAATAAGTCGTTTCGCGTTTTTGCTGGTTATGGAAAGCCCCCGGTGCCGAAAGGTGTCGGGGGCTTTTTTGTGGAAGGGGAGAAGTTTTCTGAAAACGGGGAAACTAACTTTTCAATACCTGACCCCACTTTTTTCTCATCATCTCGCCATAACGTTTCGGCGGTAGTTCCATATACTGTTTGAATGCATAAGTAGAGAAAATGGGAGCCTCCAGGTGGCGGACAGCTCATAATGAGCGGCAGGGTCGAATAAATCGCCCCGAGTCAGACCCACAAGGAGGCTCCCATGGAAACTATTTACTACATTGGCCTGGATGTTCACAAGAAAACTATCGCTTACTGTATCAAGACGGTTACCGGGAAACTTGCTGATCAAGGGGTAATCAGCGCTGACCGGAAAACCTTACGCCAATGGGTGATCGACCTGCCCGGCCCCTGGCAGGGAGCGATGGAGGCGACGATCTTCACCGACTGGATTTATGATTTCCTGAAACCCCATGCCGTGGAGCTGAAGGTTGCTCACCCGGAGATGCTTAAGGCAATCACGGCAGCCAAGAAGAAAAACGACCGGGCCGATGCGGAGAAGATAGCAGACCTCCTTCGGGTAAATCTGCTACCGGCATGCGTGATGATGCCCGAGGAGCTGCGGGAGTTGAGAAGAATCCTGCGCTATACCGGAACATGGTGGTCCGCACCGCGATCACCATGAAGAACAAGATGTCCGGGCTGTTGATGGAGGTCGGTGCCACCTATGACAAACGCCGTCTGCATGGCAAGCGTTACTTCAAGAGTCTCCTGGAACGGGTGGAGGATGTACCAGAATCGGTCAAGGAGTTGCTCTTTTTAAGCCGTGGCGGTCTTGATCTATTTGAGGGCGTACAAAAAAAGCTGATCAAAACCCTGCGCGGGAATGCATTGATCCGGGAGCGGGTTGAACGGCTGATGAGCATAGCCGGAGTTGGCGAAGTTTTGGCCCTGACCTGGGTTCTGGAGATCGGAGAAGTGGAACGGTTCAGCAACACCAGGCAGGCGGTCAGCTATTGCGGTTTGTGCAGCGCCCAGCGGGAATCAGCCGGCAAGGAGCAGCGCGGACCGCTCTCGAAAAAGCGCAACAAGCATTTGCAGACCATGTTGATCGAGGCGGCGAATCTGGCGCCTCGCTGGAACCCGCATCTGGCAGCGGTGCATGAAAAGGAGGTGCTGCGAGGCAACAAAAATCAGGCAACCATCGCAGTGGCTCGCAAACTGGTGGAATACCTGCTGGCTGTAGATCGGCGCGGGACTCCGTTTACCGCCGAAGCGCCAAGATTGGTCGCCTAGCACGGCAGAAAACAAAATAACCCTTTACTCCAACGATCTTCCCGCCGGGCCTTGCATTTCCTGGGGACTACGTGAGCGGTTCGCGCTGCACGCCATTATACTGTTTCAAGGCCGGCGGGTTGGCCCAAACTCAATCTTCCGTGAAGGGGAAATCCCCCTGAGACGGCAAATGGATGTCTGGTCGCCGGATCGGTTGGCGGACCACAAGAAGAGATTTAAAAAGATTGGACGGAAGGAAGGGCAACACATAAGGCCGCCGGATGATGTCCGGGAGGTTGACGGGAAATCTCCGTTTTCCCCTTGACTTTACTTATCATGGATGTCCCCGAAACTTACTCTAAGGCAAAACTGAAAATATCAAGGACGTCCCCTTAGACCCCCTTAGGTTGTGACGGGGAGGATTGTCCCCAAAATGCCGGTATGGGGTAGTGGCCCTGTGCCGGCATTTTTTATCCGGATACCAATCATTTTTCTGTTCATTTCTTTGCTTGCCCAAAGAAACGAACCAAAGAAAAGGCACCCAGGCACTTGTCCCGCCGGAGGCGGGATACCCTGTGCTCCTCGATGCTGCCGGGGCTTTGCAAACTCGCTACGCTCAAACAGTGCAAATCCCCCTTTCGGCAGCCTCTCCGGTGCTCGGCTGCGTGCCAATGGGATTTTTTCCTTCCCCCATTTTGTCCTGCCGCGCCTCGCAGGCGAGGGCGGAAAGAGATGCGGAAACTGTTTGAGGGCGAAGCCCGAGTTTTTCCGCGTCCCGCCCTCGTCGAGAAGTAAGGGAAGCCCGCAGGGCCAGGACTGGTTGGGGTGCCTTTTTCTTGTTTCTTCTTTTGGGCACGCAAAAGAAGAAAGAAAAACCATGCGGGGCAGTCGATGAGCAAATCCGTGGAACTCACGGTTGACAAGGTAATCAAGGGAGGGCTTGGCCTGGGGCGGTTGGCCGATGGCCAGGTGGTCATGGTGCCGCGCGTGCTGCCCGGAGAGCGGGTGCTGGTGGAACTGCGCCGTCAGCACAAGCAGTACCAAGAAGCGGACCTCCTGGAGGTGCTTGTGCCCTCGCCCCAGCGGATACCTCCGGTCTGCCCGGTGTACGAAACCTGCGGCGGCTGCGATTTCCAGCACGCCACCTACGATGAGCAGCTTCGCTTGAAAAACGGTATCCTGGGGGAAACGCTCTGCCGGGCAGGGCTGTGCCGGGAGGAGGAGCTTGCCGATCTTCTGGGCGCCCCCCTGGCCTCGCCCCAAACCTTTGGCTACCGGCAGCGGATCAGGTTGCAGGTGACACAAGGGGTAATGGGATATTTCGGCCGCCAGAGCCACAAGCTGATCCCTGTTTCCCGCTGCCCCCTGGCCGGGGAGGGGATCAACTCGGTGCTTGCCGCGCTTTTCGCCAGCAGAGAGTTCCAGTCACTGCTTTCCAACGCCTCGGCCATCGAGCTTCTCGAAAACCCCGGTCACAACTCGATTATCCTGCTCATCCACTACACCAGAAAAACCCGGCCAGGAGATCACCAGGCAGCCAAGCTCATATGTCAGGCGCTGCCTCTGCTGGAGGCGGTGATTTTCAGCGTGGAAGGCCAGGCCAAGGGCCCGTGTTTCAACGACACGGGCGAGATTCCTTTAAGCGGGCTTTTGGTGGAATTTTCCCTGCCTGGTAAACTGTGCGGCCAGCCACTGACCCTTGGCCTGGAGCCGGGGGGGTTCTGCCAGGTGAATCTCGGGCAGAACGAGAACTGCATAAAACTGCTGCTGGAGTGGACACAGGGGATGCAGCCCACCAAGGCGCTGGATCTCTTCTGCGGCATGGGCAATTTTTCACTTCCCCTGGCCATGCAGGGTTGGGACGTGACCGGCATGGACATGCAGCGCTCAACCATCCGCAGCGGTGTGCGCAACGCCGAGGCTGCCGGGCTTGGAGACCGCTGCCGATTCAGCCAGGAAAGCGCCACCAAGGCGGCAAGACGGATGCTGGCCGAAAAGGCGACCTTTGATTGCCTCCTCCTCGACCCGCCCCGTTCCGGCTGCGCCGAACTCATCCCCCTGCTGCCCGGCCTTGGTGCCCGGCGGATCATCTACATCTCCTGCGACCCCGCCACCCTGGCCCGCGATCTGGCCGGGCTTGTCCACCAGGCTGGCTACCGCATGGCCGAGGTTAGGTTGGTGGACATGTTCCCGCAGACTGCACATCAGGAAACCATGGTGAGGTTGGAGCGGGAATAGGGGGAGTGTCTGGCGATATATCCTAGTTTGAGGCCGCAATCCGGGCAAAATCAGACCTTATTTTTCTTTTGACTTCCCATGTCCTATCACATAGGATCGCAATATGTGGAGATCACCCAGAGAAAACCCTCATTGAGAGGAGGAACGCAAAATGGTTCGCGAGTTTAATGTCGTTATAGAAAAAGATGAGGATGGGTATTTTGTGGCCTCTGTTCCAGCTCTTCGCGGGTGTCACTCTCAGGCTAAGTCTCTGGATATTTTAATAAAAAGAATACGAGAGGCCATAGAACTTTGCCTGGAAGTGGAAGAGCCGGTATCAAACGAGTTTGTGGGCGTCCAACGTATAGCTGTTAACTGTTAGCACATGGGCACCTTCCCTTCCATCACAGGCAGTCGCCTTATCCGAGCTTTGCGTCAGGTCGGATTCGAAGTTGTCCGCAGCAAGGGCAGTCATCATTTTCTCCAACACCCCGATGGCAGATGCACGGTTGTTCCTGTCCATCGGGGCGAGAATATCGGGAGAGGACTTCTTGCGCAAATCCTGCGAGATTGCGAAATGACAGCCAAGGAGCTTCAAAGACTTCTATGAGAATTTCTAAGAAAAGTCACGGTAGTCAGCAAGAAAACCGGGGATGTCCTAATTTCCCCTTAGCAAAAAAACTGGAGAAGGAACCATAATGGCAAACATACCTAAGAAAGCAGAAGAGAGGATAAAGGCAGGCATTAAAACCTTTGCCAAAGTAATCGAAGCCGCAAAAGCGCGGGACGTGAACGAATCGGACACTGTGACCATTATCACCGATATGCTCTCAACCATCTGCGGCTATGATAAATACACCGAAATCACCAGCGAATATGCCATTCGCGGCACCTACTGCGACCTAGCAGGCTGTTGAAAATTGGTCTTCACTGACGGCATTCTTGCCGTCAGCCCTGATTTTCAGTTTGTTCTTTGAAACTTTGCACTCACCCTGTGGGGGCGGTTATGCTATCTTTCGATGCATTTCCCTTCATTTTCTGGGAAACTCCATCGAAATATGATGGATTTCTCCTCAAGGAGGCGCGGGCAGCCCCAAATTTCGCATGCGTACCAGGTTGTATGCGGCGGCGGAGAGCGTGAACAGCCAGTCGATTTTCTCTACCCCCAAAGGTGATGTCGATTGGGATCGTTTTCACGGTCAACCCGAAAAAGGGAAGGAGGAAGATTAACACTAATCATGTTTTTTGTTGCCTAATTTCCTGTTTCAGTTCTTCCGTTTCCCCTTGGCCCCATGCATGGCGCCAAGCAGCTCCAGCACCCGGTCCCGGGTATTTTTCGGCTGGTTGAGCAGGAGCACAAAGCTGTCCAGCCCGCGTTCTCCGGCAAAATATCCTCCATACCCGTACACCCCGGTCATGGTGCCGGACTTGCGCAGGCAGTTGTTCTCAAAGGGTAGCAAGCCCGCATGGGGCTTGAACGCCTCCAGGATGGCGAGCATTGCTCTGGGCGTCACCCGGTTCTGCCGGAAGAGTTCCGGGGCCATGATACCTATCTCCCGACAAGACCGGGAAAATTTCAGAGAAAGGCGCGGTAGTCGCAGCCAAGAGCACGGGCCATCTTCTTGGCGTTTTCCTTGCCGATGGTTCGTTTGCCGTTCTCCATTTCGGAGATATGCCGCCTTGGTATCCCAGCCAGGTTGGCAAGCTGCTCCTGGCTGAGACTGTTTCGGTGGCGAATACCCTTGAGATAGACCCCGCCAGGATTGCTGTCAAGCTCCGGGTTGAGCATGGAAGCGGGGATGCTTTCCGCTTCTTCCGATACTCCCGTTTCACGGGCCAGCTTGCGCAGGTGCTCGATTGCCGCCGGTGGCCCGACAAAGCGGACGCTTTCAGTATGGTGCTTTTTCGTGCGTGCCAACATAAATGAACTCCACGAGTCGAATTTCGCCGTCTTTTTCTTGCCAGACCACAACATAAGTAGGGTGGCCCTTTTTCAGGTGGCAGTGGTGGATCCCATTCCCCAATCTGGAATAGTTGGGCCAGTCGCCGCGCACTGGTCCGGATCGGTGGATGTCCAGGGTCAGCGCGTCCAGGATCGCTTGGATTCGCATCGGCAGCCGGCTTCGCTGCTTTACCGCTTTTCGATTATAGGCAACTGTCCACTGCATGTTATTGTACCATTTTTTAGTACATCGTCAAGGGGGCAACAGATGATTTGGGTAGATTTTGTTGTCTGGCCGATAACGGCTTGGAGCAAGACAATTGATTTGGCATCTTCCCCCAGCATGGAGCATGCAAAAGGTGTAAAGAGATAGCCTGTGTTTGTCAAAGTATTTTTATGTTAGGCCATGCAGAAACAGGGTTGATACAGAGGAAATGGCCCGTCTTGTTTGACAAAAATATACGGGAGGGGTAGTCATATCACAGCATTTCGTCATTCAGGCGAAAGCCGGAGGTAAGCGAGCGGAGCGAGACTCCGATCCAGCGTTTTTGAATAGTTGTGGAAAGACTGGACACCGGTTTTCACCGGTGTGACGACGAATACGAGTTTATCAATAACAGCGCCGGATTGCGGTGATCATGCCCCCATTTGATTTCAAAGAATTTCTCCCAACCGTTCCCTTGCAGCCCGGCGTTTATCTGATGAAGAGCCGGACTGATGAGGTGCTCTATGTCGGCAAGGCCAGGGAGTTGCGCAAGCGGCTATCCTCCTACGGTCGCATCGATCAGGCCCAGCACGGCAAAACCGCCATGCTGCTCTCCCAGGTGCGCCTCATCGAGACCATTGTCACCAATACGGAAAAAGAGGCCCTGATCCTTGAGTCCTCGCTGATCAAGCAGCACCGGCCCAAGTACAATGTTATTCTCCGCGATGACAAGAGTTACCCGCTCCTCAAGGTGACGGTGCAGGAGGCGTGGCCCAGGCTGGTGATGACCCGGCGGCGCGTTAAGGACGGGGCCCGGTATTTCGGCCCCTTTTCCTCGCCCTCGGCCATGTGGGAAACCATCCGCTACCTCAACTCGCTTTTCCCCCTGCGCCGCTGCAAGGAAAAAAGCCTCAAGCCCAAATCCCGGCCCTGCCTCAATCACCAGATGGGCCGCTGCCTTGCCCCCTGCGCGGACAAGGTCAGCCGCGAGGAGTACCGGGAGCTGGTCAACAATGTGCTTCTGGTGCTGGAGGGGAAGAATCAGGAGCTGGTCAAGGAGCTGACCCGGAAGATGGCGCTGGCTGCGGCGGAGCTGCGCTTTGAGGAGGCGGCTCAGTTGCGGGATCGGATCAATTCCCTGAGCAAGACCCTGGAAAAGCAGCAGGTGGTGGCAACCCACACCAGGGATCAGGATGTGCTGGGTTTTGCCCGTCAGGACGCTTCCGTGGCCGTGGCACTGCTCTTTATCCGCAAGGGGGTGATCATCGGCCAGCAGGGATTCTTTTTCGCCGATCCGGTGGGTACGGACGCAGAGGTGCTCACCGAGGTGCTCTCCCGGTTTTACGGCGAGGAGGACCGCTATCTTCCCCAGGAGATTCTGTTGCCCTTTGCCGGCACCGATGATCCGCTGCTGGCGGAATGGCTGAGTGAAAAAAAGGGCAGCGCGGTGGCCATTGTCTGCCCGCGGCGGGGGGACAGGGTGCGGTTGCTGGAGATGGCCGAGACCAATGCCCGGCAGGTTTTGGTTGCGAAAAAGAGCAAGCAGACCTCCTGGCAGGTGCTGGCCGGGAGACTGCAAAAGGCGCTTGGTCTGGCAAGGCTCCCCGAGCGGATCGAGTGTCTGGACATCTCCAACCTGGGCGGCAAGCAGGCGGTGGGTTCCTTGGTCTGTTTTGTCGGCGGGGAGATGGCCAAGAATCGCTACCGCCATTATGCCATTCACACCGTGGAGGGGCCGGACGATTATGCCATGATGGGCGAGGTGCTGGGGCGGCGTTTTGCCAGGGGAGTGGCGGAAAATGACATGCCCGATCTTTTGCTGGTGGACGGCGGCAAGGGCCAGCTCGGCGTGGCCATGCATGCCTTGGCCGAGCTGGGCATTCCCGGCGGGGTGGAGCTTGCTGGTATTGCCAAGGAGAAGGCGGAAGAAGGTGAGAAGCTCTACCGGCCAGGGCGGAAAAATCCTATCATCTTGGACAACCATTCTCCGGTGCTTCTGTATCTCATGCGGATCAGGGACGAGGCCCACCGCTACGGCATAACCCTGCACCGGAAATTGCGGGCAAAAGAGAGTTTGACCTCTTCCTTGGAGCAGATCCCCGGCGTTGGCAAGACTCGCAAGGAGCTGCTGCTGCGGGAGCTTGGCAGCATGCAGCGGATTTCCCAGGCAAGCGAGGCGGAGCTTGGTGCGGTGGCAGGCATTGGGACGACTCTGGCCGCCCAGATCTGGCAGCATCTGCATGGCGGGGAAAAATAAGGGGAAAGGCACAAGGTGAAAGGCGCAAGGCGGAAGCCCAAGGATTATTGTTGCTTTTTGACCCTTGAAAAACTAAATTGCTGAGTTCTGTAACGAACCAGTATCGTCCGGTTGTAAGATTGCAGAATGCACAAGAAAATCCCCTCTCCCCCCTGCGGGAGAGGGATAGGGTGAGGGGGAAGGTGCCGGTTGGGCTGCGGTCGGCAAGTTCACCCACCCCCAACCCCTCCCGTCAAGGGAGGGGAGTTTTAAGCTGGAAGAACCAGCCGAATTGCTGAGTTTGGAAAATTGTAGAATGTAAGAAAATCCTCTCTCCCCCCTGCGGGAGAGGGATAGGGTGAGGGGGAAGGTGCCGGTTGGGCTGCGGTCGGCAGGTTCACCCACCCCCCAACCCCCTCCCGTCAAGGGAGGGGGAGCTTCAAGCTGGACAACGTGTGTGCTGCTGGCGGGAACTGTCTTGCCGGATGAAGGTTGAACTTGGATGGCGCGTTGCGTACGGGCTTTTCGCCCGCCGCACAACCTGCCTCTTTTGCTTTGATTGCCTGGAGAAAATACTATGTGGGAATATACGGACAAAGTTCGGGATCATTTCATGAATCCCCGGAATGTGGGCGAGATCGAGAATGCGGACGGGATCGGCGAGGTCGGCTCCCTTGCCTGCGGCGATGCCTTGACCCTCTATTTCAAGCTGGACGAGAACGGCCGGATTGCCGACGCCAAGTTCAAGACCTTTGGCTGCGCCAGCGCCATTGCCTCTTCTTCCGCCCTTACCGAGATGATCAAGGGCATCCCCCTTGAAGAGGCGGAGAAGGTCACCAACGAGGATATCGCCGAATACCTGGGCGGTCTGCCCAAGGAGAAGATGCACTGCTCGGTCATGGGCCGCGAGGCCCTGGAAGCGGCAATCGCCTATTACCGCGGCATCCCCCTGCCCATGGCGGAAGGGGAGGTGGTCTGCGAATGCTTCGGGGTCACCGACCTCGAAGTGAAGCGGGCCATTGCCGAGAGCAACCTGCGCTCGGTTGAGGAGATCACCAACTTCACCAAGGCCGGCGGCGGCTGCGGCAAGTGCCATGACCGCCTGGAGGAGCTTTTGCGCGAGGCGAGGCACGAGGTGCAGCAGATCATCCCGGACAAGCGGCCCACCCGGTTGACCAATATCCAGAAGATCAAACGGATCGAGGAGGTGCTCGAACGGGAGATCCGGCCCGCCCTGCGCAAGGATGGCGGCGATATCGAGCTGGTTGACGTGGACGGCGATTTCGTCATCGTCTCCCTGCGCGGGGCCTGCGGCTCGTGCAAGAAATCGCAGACTACCCTGAAGGAATACGTGGAAAAGAAGCTGCGCGAACAGGTGTTGGACACCTTGATCGTTGAGGAGGGGAAATAATGAACACGGTGTATATGGATAACAATGCCACCACCCGGGTTGCCCCGGAGGTGGTCGAGGTCATGTTGCCGTATTATTCCGAGCTGTACGGCAATCCTTCCAGCATGCACACCTTTGGCGGTCAGGTGGGCCGGGCGGTGGAGGAGGCGCGGGGCAGGATCGCCTCGCTCCTTGGCGCCCAGCCCGATGAGCTGATTTTCACAAGCTGCGGCACCGAGTCCGACTCCACCGCTATTCTCTCCGCCTTGCAATCCTTTCCGGAAAAACGGCATATCGTCACCACCCGGGTCGAGCATCCGGCGGTGAAAAACCTCTGCGAGAGCCTGGATAAACTCACCGGCCACAAGCACCGGATCACCCAGTTGCCAGTGAACAGCGACGGCACCCTCGACCTCAAACTCTACGAAGAGAGCCTCACTGACGAAACCGCCATTGTCAGCGCCATGTGGGCAAACAACGAGACCGGGGTCATCTTTCCCATCAAGGAAATGGCCCAGATCGCCAAGAGCCGGGGGATCTTGTTTCACACCGATGCAGTGCAGGCGGTCGGAAAAATTCCCATAAACCTGTCACAAGTACCGATTGATTTCCTCTCGCTTTCCGGGCATAAATTACACGCACCCAAGGGGATAGGCGTTCTCTATGTCCGCAAGGGCACGCCTTTTGTCCCCTTTATCATCGGCGGGCATCAGGAACACGGCCGCCGGGGCGGCACGGAAAACGTGGCCTCCATCGTCGGCCTGGGCAAGGCCTGTGAGATGGCGGCCAAGCAGATGCAGGATGAAAATACCAGGGTGAAGGCGCTGCGGGACAAACTGGAGGACGGGTTGCTGGCCAGTATTCCCAACTCCTTGCTCAATGGACACAAGACCCTGCGCTTGCCCAACACGACCAATATCAGTTTTGAGTATGTGGAGGGCGAGGCGATTTTGTTGCATCTCGACCGCTTCGGGATCTGCGCTTCCTCAGGGTCCGCCTGCACCTCCGGGTCGCTGGAGCCTTCGCATGTCATGCGGGCCATGGGCGTGCCCTTTACCGCGGCGCACGGCTCGATCCGCTTGAGCCTCAGCGTGTACAACACCGAGGCCGAGGTTGATTTCGTGTTGGAAAAATTGCCCCCGGTCATTGCCCAGCTCCGTGAGATGTCGCCGTTTTGGCAGGGTGAGCACAAGGGCAAGACCGGCAATAGCCAATGCAAGTGCAGTTGCTCCTAATAGAAACGTGATAAGGATAACACCATGAAAGTTATACCGGCTTCGTTTCAGATACTTGAGGAACTGGACCACCAGAGCCTGGCTGTGCGCATCGAGGCGTGCGGGCGTCTGTGCTACAAATCCGAGGACAAGATCACCGAGGCCTCGGCCGAGCCGTTTATACAGGGGATTGTCAAGCACGGCCACAATTCGGTCATGGAGATGGCCGCTCTGACCCTGCGGATTGAAATTGACAGCGAATCCCTGGTTGCCCAGTTTTTGAGCGTGATCCCGAAATACATCCAGTTTGACCGGCTTGAGAAAAAAGTGCTGCTCATCACCGGATCAATCCGGGCGTTCCGGGAACTGGTCCGCGATTACGGCAAGGTTAAGCTGATTAAGGGGGTAGCCGGGTATCTTGCCGGTCTGCACCCGCTCTTCTTTGCCGACCTGATGCCGAAACGCGGCTGGCTCCCCCAGGACGGGGTGCTCGTCACCGCGCTTTCGCTGGAAGAGGTCGATGGCCTTTCCGCGGATCTTCTGGCAAAACACCGCCATGTGGCGGTGCGGATTATAACCAACCGGGCCGTGACCCATGAGATCGTCCGGCACCGGCCCTGTTCCTATCTGCAGGAAAGCCAGCGCTATTGCCGGTATGCCGATGACAAGTTCGGCAACGAGGTCACCTTTATCAAGCCCATGTTTTTTGACGAGGGAACCAGCGAGTACAAGCTCTGGGAAAAAGCCATGCTGGAGACGGAGAAGATCTATCTCAAGCTTCTTGCCACCTCTTCGCCCCAGGCCGCCCGCACCGTATTGCCCAATTCCTGCAAAACCGAGATCATTGTTTTTGCCAATCTGCTGGAGTGGCTGCATATCTTCCGGCTGCGCACCCCGAAAAATGCCGAGCCTTCCATGCGCGAGGTGATGATCCCGCTGCTCCATGAATTCGGCCGCTGCTACCCGGCCCAGTTCGGCGAATTGAGCCGGACCCTGACATGAGGCGGACAGCTGTCATCCAGTCCGCCCGTCATAAGCCCATGCCTCTCCCCCTGATTCTGGCGTAGTGAATCAGGAAAGCACCCGGCCGCGTGAGCGGTCCGGCCAGGATACGATGATTTGTTTTCAAATTATTAATTTAGAAGAAGGAGTAAGAGATGGCTTTTGATGCGGTGAATATGGCGGATTGGCAGATATCCGAGGCTGCCGAAAAGAACATGCCCACCCCTGAGGAGTGGCGGGACAGATTGGGACTCGAGAAAGACGAAATTCTCCCCATGGGCAGGTTGGCCAAGCTCGATTTCCTTAAAATTATGAATCGCCTCAAAAACAAGCCGGACGGCAAGTACATCGAGGTAACGGCGATTACCCCGACGCCTCTTGGCGAAGGGAAGTCCACCACCTCCTGCGGCTTGATGGAAGGGTTGGGCAAGCGCGGCAAGAATGTCGGCGGCGCCCTGCGTCAACCCTCCGGTGGCCCGACCATGAACGTCAAGGGGACCGCGGCAGGCGGCGGCAACTCTCTCTTGATCCCGATGACCGAGTTCTCCCTGGGCCTCACCGGGGACATCAACGACATCATGAACGCCCATAACCTGGGCATGGTGGCCATGACCGCCCGCATGCAGCATGAGCGGAACTACAACGATGAGCAGCTGGCCAGATTGACCGGCATGAGAAGGCTTGACATCGATCCTACTCGTGTGGAATTCGGCTGGATCATCGACTTCTGTGCCCAGGCGCTGCGCAACATCGTCATCGGTCTCGGCGGCCGCACGGACGGCTACACCATGCAGTCCAAGTTCGGTATTGCCGTGGGCTCGGAACTCATGGCCATCCTCTCCATCGCCACCGACCTGGCGGATTTGAAGGAACGGATCAACAACATCACCGTGGCCTTTGACAAGAGCGGCAAACCGGTGACCTGCCGCGACCTGGAAGTCGGCAACGCCATGGCCGCTTTCATGCGCAACACCATCAACCCGACCCTGATGTGCACCGCCGAGTACAATCCCTGTTTGGTCCACGCCGGACCTTTCGCCAACATCGCTGTCGGCCAGTCTTCCATCATCGCCGACCGGGTTGCCTTGAAACTTTTTGATTACAACATCACCGAGTCCGGCTTTGCCGCCGATATCGGCTTTGAGAAATTCTGGAACGTCAAGTGCCGCTACTCCGGCCTCAAGCCCCATGTCTCCGTTCTCACCGCAACCATCCGCGCCCTGAAGATGCACGGCGGCGGACCCAAGGTTGTTCCGGGCAAGCCCCTGGATGACGCCTACACCAAGGAGAACATCGGGCTGGTGGAAAAGGGCTGCGAGAACATGGTCCATTTGATCAATGTCATCCGCAAGGCAGGCATCAACCCGGTTGTCTGCATCAACCGCTTCTATTCCGACACCGACGCGGAGTGCAAGGTTGTGCGCCGGATCGCCGAGGCTGCCGGGGCTCGGTGTGCCGAATCCAAGCATTGGGAGCTGGGCGGCGACGGAGCGCTGGAGTTCGCCGATACGGTTATCGATGCCTGTAACGAAGAGAATGATTTCAAGTTTCTCTATCCTCTGGAGATGAAACTGCGCGACCGGGTTGAGATGATCACCAAGGAAGTGTATGGCGGTGATGGTGTTGATTGGTCACCTGAGGCTAATGCCAAGGCTGAGATGCTGGAGAAAGATCCCCAGTATGCCGATTATGCCACCATGATGGTCAAGAGCCACCTGAGCCTGAGCCATGATCCTACCTTGAAAGGTGTGCCCAAGGGATGGCGTCTGCCTGTTCGGGATATCCTGATCTATTCCGGCGCCAAGTTTCTCTGCCCGTGCGCGGGAACGATCAGCCTGATGCCCGGCACCAGTTCGAATCCGGCCTTCCGCCGTATTGATGTCGACCCGGAATCAGGGAAGGTTTCAGGGCTGTTCTAGTAGTAACCGTTTTAACCTCGTTGTATCCAGCACCGGTCAAAGGACTTCCGTCTTTTGACCGGTGCTTTTTTTATGCCCTGCAGGGAGGAAAACGGTAATTGTTTACTGGTGGCCCTTGCCTGCCATGGCACCGTCATGATCCCGGTATCCTTTTTTTGCTTGCGAAGGTCGGATATGCTTGTCAGCCGGCAATATGATATAGTATTGAATAATAGGTGGCTTTTGTCAGCACACAATAATTCTTCGAGGTAGCCCCGTATCCATGGCCGATGACAGTAAATCAAATTTGCGTTCCACGGTAAAAGACCAATCCGGAGCCGGAAAGCTCAAGATCGGGGAGCTGCTTAAAAAAGCCGGCCAGATCAGCAGCAACCAGTTGGACGAAGCGTTGGCCGTTCAGAAGAAGTCCGGCGGCCGGCTGAGCAGTGTTTTGCTCCGCCTTGGTTACATCGAAAATGACACCATTCTCAACTTCCTGAGTCGACTGCACAACTACCAGGCAGTATTCATCAGCCGCGAACCACCCAAGCCGGAGGCTTTGCAGTTGATGCCCTTCGAGGTGGCCAAGAAATATCTTGCCTTCCCGTTGCGGCAGATCGGTAAATCCCTCCAGATTGCCATGTCCGAGCCCACCGATACACAGGCGGTGGAGGCATTGCAGGGAGCGGTGCGCATGCCGCTCACCGTTTGCGTGGCCGCGGAAAGGGACATCATCGATGCCTACAAGACCCATTACAAGATCAGCGAAGAGGAATACCAGGCCTTCTTCTCCGACGCCGCCAGCCAGGACAAGGATGACGAGCCTGTCTCCCATATCGACGACTTCGGTTCCCTGGCCTCGGAAGCGGCCGAGGGCATGGAGCTGGACACCGGCGCGGGCGATTCCGGTGTTGATCAGTACTCGGCCAACGACGCGCCCATCATCAAACTGGTCAACGGCATCCTGATCAAAGCGGTCAACGACGGGGTGAGCGATATCCACATCGAGCCCTACGAAAAGAACCTCCAGGTGCGCTACCGGTTGGACGGCTCGATGTACAAGGCCATGAATCTGCCGCTCTCCATCAAGAACGCGCTCAACTCGCGCATCAAGATCATGGCCCAGCTCGATATCACCGAGCGCCGCATCCCCCAGGACGGCCGCATCCGCATCAAGCTGGGCCGCAACCGGGCTGTTGATTTCCGGGTTTCCTCCCTGCCCACCCTGTTTGGCGAGTCCATCGTTCTGCGTATCCTGGACAAGAGCAGCCTCAATGTCGATCTTACCAAGCTCGGTTTCGAGGCCACCACCTTCGAGACCCTCAAGCGCTGCATCAACCGGCCCCAAGGGCTGCTGCTGGTCACCGGCCCCACCGGCAGCGGTAAAACGGTAACCCTCTACTCGGTGCTCAACTCCCTGAACAGCGAAGACACCAAGATCCTCACCGCCGAGGATCCGGTGGAGTTCAACTTCAAGGGCATCAATCAGGTCAACGTCAAGAAGGAAGTGGGCATGACCTTCCCCGCTGCCCTCAAGGCCTTTTTGCGGCAGGATCCGGACATCATCATGGTGGGCGAGATCCGCGATATGGAAACCGCCGAGATCGCCATCAAGGCGGCGATGACCGGCCATCTTGTTTTCAGTACTCTCCACACCAACGACTGCCCAGCCACCATCGGCCGTCTGGTTGATATCGGCATTCCTCCCTTCATGCTGGCTTCGGCCATCACCATGGTGCTTTCCCAGCGGTTGGGCCGGAGGCTTTGCGCCGCCTGCAAGGAGCCGGTGCCCTTGCCGCCCAGGCCGGAGCTCATAGCCATGGGCTTTCAGGAGCAGGACTTCGAGCAGGAGTTCGTCCTGTATGGCCCCAAGGGCTGCGCCAAGTGCAACGGCGGCGGCTATAAAGGCCGGGTGGGTTTTTTTGAGTTGATGGAGATCACCGACGAGGTGGCCAAGGCGATCAGCGCCGCGGTGCCCGAGGATCAGCTTCGCAAGATTGCCATCCAGGAGGGCATGGTGCCGCTGCGTCGTGCCGCCGTCAAGAAGGTCATCGAGGGGGTGACCAGCATTGAGGAGGCGTTGCGGAAAACCGTCATCACCGAGGAAAGCCTGCCCGCCTATCTGGTGCATCCGGATATCGAGGAGTACGAGGATGGGGATTTCATCATCCGGCAGAACAACAACGATATCGATTTCTTCAAACTGGTCACCGGCGCCGTATCGGTGGTAAAAGACGGCAAGAAGATCGCCGAGATCACCGAGCCGGGCGAGTATTTCGGAGAGATGAGCGCCATCTCCCGCGAGCCCCGTTCCGCCTCCATCACCTCAAAGGGGCGCTCCAAGGTAAAGCGTTTCCCGGGCGACAAGCTCCAGGAGGTTATTCAAAAATATCCCGACGTGGCCAACCATCTTTTCAAGACCGTTGTCAACCGCTTGGGCCAGGCGAACAATATCATTGTCAAACTGGCAAGTGACCGGGCAAAAAAGCCGGAATGATGGCGCGATAGCGTCCTTTTTCATCACCACTCCTGCAATTATTCCCTTCCCTTCGTTTTTTTCTTCTATTTTCCTCTGAAAAATGTATAGTACAGGGCTTTTTGCAAGTATATCTACCTATTGAAATGTCTTGTTAAATTGGGTAGTTTTGTGAGCTCTGATCCCCATTCTTGCCTTGCCGGGGCCATCATCCGAGGTGTCGTTTGCCTGGGAGATGAGGTGGCAGGTCTTTCTGGGCGAGACGCGCATCGAGGAGAAATACCTGAACTTTTTGTTGTAATCGCAAGGAAGCCGCGATTACAACGGTTGTCGCTTCGCTGCTGTAAGCATTTTCAGGTTGTGCCACGGACATGTGACTGGTGTCCCTTTTTTGCAAGCCCATCACTTTTTGATATAAGGAGAAAATGAATGAGTGCCAAGATTATCAGCGGGACTGAAGTTGCAAAAGCCATTCGCGAGGAGTTGAAGATCGAGGTTGCGGAGCTTACGGAAAAGCATGCTGTGGTTCCCGGTCTTGTCACGATTCTGGTGGGAGAAGATCCGGCCTCTCAATCGTACGTGAGCGCTAAAAACAAGACCGCCCACGCGCTTGGCATTCATTCCGAGCAGGTAACCCTGCCCGCCGACACCAGCGAGCAGGATCTGCTGGCCACGGTTGAAAAATATAACAAGGACAAGAGCATCCACGGTATTCTCGTGCAGTTGCCCCTGCCCAAGCATATCAATGAGACCAATGTCCTGTATGCCATTGATCCGGCCAAGGACGTGGATGGCTTCCATCCGGTGAACGTGGGCAAGATGGTGCTGGGCGAGGAGTGTTTTCTGCCCTGCACGCCCCACGGCATCCTTGAGTTGCTGACCCGCAGCGGTGTTGAGACCAGCGGCGCCGAGGTAGTGGTCATCGGCCGCAGCAACATTGTCGGCAAGCCCATCGCCAACCTGATGCTCCAGAAGCGCAAGGGTGGCAACGCCACGATCACCCTGTGCCACACCCGTACCAAGGACATGGCCGCCCATTGCAAACGGGCCGACATCATCATCGCCGCGGTCGGTGTGCCCAAGATGGTGACCGCCGACATGGTGAAGGACGGGGTGGTGGTAATCGATGTCGGCGTCAACCGGATCGGCAAGACCGCGGACGGCAAGGCTATTCTCGCAGGCGACGTTGATTTTGATGCGGTAAAGGAAAAAGCCTCGTATATTACCCCTGTTCCGGGTGGGGTCGGGCCTATGACCATCACCATGCTCATGAAGAATACCGTACAGGCGGCCAGGCAGATTGCAGGCGTAAAATAAACGGCTGCGCAGGCATAAAAAGTAATCAGAAGGCATCTGCTTTTCTGTTACATAGCGAACCCAAGATGCTGAGGACATACGATGGCGATCAAACGAAATGGATGTGAAGGATGCGCGGATATCACCTGCGTCTCCACGCAACAGATTCTCTCCCAGGATATAGCCAAGAACGTCAAAACGGCCTATGACCGCGTCAAGGCGCGGGGGATGTCGGCCTGTTTGTTCGGCTCCGGTGGAACCTGTTGCCGCAACTGCAATATGGGGCCTTGTCAGATCATCGACGGCGTGGACGACATGGTCGGCATTTGCGGAGCAACCGCCGACACCGTGGCGGCCAGGAATTTCGCCCGGGTTGTCGCCGGTGGTTCCGCCGCGCACACCGACCATGCCCGCGAGATGGTCAAAGGCTTCATCGAGGCAGCCAAAGGGGAAGGCCCGCACCAGATTCAGGATGTGGCCAAGCTGAAAAATCTGGCCGAAGTATTCGGCATCGTCACCGAAGGGCGTGAGGTAAAGGATATCGCCCTGGAACTCGGCGAAAAGGCCCTGGCCGAATTCGGTAAGCAGGATGATGCGCCGCTTTCCATGTTGAAACGGGCCACGCCGAAACGGCAGGCCCTTTGGAAGAAGCTCGGCATCGCGCCCCGCGGCATCGACCGTGAGGTGGTGGAGATGATGCACCGCACCCACATGGGCGTTGATCAGGAATACGAGAATATCATGCTTCAAGCCTCCCGTTGCGCCTTGTCCGACGGCTGGGGAGCCTCGATGCTTTCCACCGAGTTGACCGACATCATGTTCGGCACCCCGGTGCCTCGGCGTGCCATTGTCGATCTTGGGGTTTTGAAAACCGATCAGGTCAATATCACCGTGCATGGGCATGAGCCGTTGCTGGCCGAGGCTCTGTGCATCGCGGCCCAGGATCCGGAAATGCTGGAGCTGGCCAAGAAGCAGGGCGCCAAGGGGATCAACCTTGCAGGCGTCTGTTGCACCGGCAACGAGATTCTCATGCGCCGCGGCATTCCGGTGGCCGGAGGTTTTGTGCAGCAGGAGATGGTCATCGCCACCGGCGCGGTGGAGGCGATGGTGGTTGATGTCCAGTGTGTCATGCAATCCGTGGCCGAGGTGGCCAAGAATTTCCACACCGATATCATCACCACCAACTACCGGGCCAAGATGCCCGGCGGAATCCATATCCAGTTCGAGGAGCACGAAGCGCTCAATTCCGCCAAGCAGATCCTGACCCACGCCATCAAGAATTTCAAGAAGCGCGGCAAGTGCTTTATCCCTCAGGAAACCAAGATGGACGTGGTGGTCGGTTTCAGCCATGAAACCATCAACACCATGCTGGGCGGCCGTTTCCGCGCCAGCTACCGTCCGCTCAACGACAACATCATCAATGGCCGCATCCGCGGGGTAGCCGCCATCGTCGGCTGTGACAATTTCAAGCTGGCGGATGACACCCATGAAACCATCGTCAGGGAGTTGCTGAAAAACAACATCCTGGTTCTGGCCACGGGCTGTGCCGCAACCTCTCTTGGCAAGGCCGGTCTGCTCAATCCCGAGGCGGCCCGTTTTTGCGGCGACAGCCTGAAAGAGGTCTGCGAGACCGTGGGTATGCCGCCGGTACTGCACATGGGTTCCTGCGTTGACAACTCCCGGATCCTCATCGCCGCCACCGAGATGGTGCGCCAAGGCGGTTTGGGCGACGACATCTCCGACCTGCCCGCCATCGGCACCGCTCCCCTGTGGATGAGCGAAAAGGCCGTGGCCATCGGTCAGTATTTCGTGGCCAGCGGTGCTCAGGTTGTGTTCCAGAATCTGCCCACCACCGGAGCCAAGAATTTCAACAAGTATCTCACCGAAGGTCTGATGGGCCAGGTGGGGGCGCATTGGAATATCGCTTCGGAGCCCTTGGAGATTGCCCGGATCATGATCGAGAAGATCGAGGCCAAACGCGACGCCCTGGGCATCAACAAGAAGAAAGAGCGTGTCCTTTTCGACATGGACATGCGTCGTGACCTTGGCGGCGGCGGTTTGAAGGATGTCGGTTGCCACGGCCCGAGCGCTTCTTGATCTTTTTTTGAAAGAACGTGCTTTTTAGAAGCAAGAATAAGGATAAGGATCAGAACCGATGAAATCGGGAAGCCGTTTAGAACGAATTTTAACATCAGGAGAGTTCGCCGTTACCGGCGAGTTGGGGCCGCCCAAGAACGGCAATGCCGAACATGTAAGGGAAAAGGCTCGTCTGCTCAAGGGAAGTGTTGACGCCGTCAATATCACCGACTGCCAGACCGCCATTGTCCGCATGTCCAGCATCAGCGCCGGTCTGTTGACCCTGGCCGAGGGGGTTGAGCCGGTCATTCAGATGACCTGCCGCGACCGGAACCGGATCGGGATGCAGAGCGATATCCTTGGCGCTGCCGCCCTGGGGCTCAAGAATCTGCTCTGCCTCACCGGCGATCATCAGAAGTTCGGCAACCACCCCGGCTCCAAGGGCGTCTTTGACATGGACTCCATCCAGCTGCTCGGGATGGTCAAGACCATGCGGGACGAGAAGAAATTCCAGTGCGGCGAGGTGATCAAGTCGCATGAGCCCAAGCTTTTTCTCGGCGCCGCAGCCAATCCTTTTGCCGGTCCGTCCGAGCAGTTCCGGGCCGCCCGCCTGGCCAAGAAGGTTGCCAATGGCGCTGATTTCGTGCAGACCCAGATTATCTATAATGTGGAACGCTTTGCCAAATTCATGGAGGCGGTTCGCGCATTAGGCCTGCATAAAAAAGTCCACATTCTGGCTGGGGTAACCCCGCCGAAATCCGTGGGCATGGCCCGTTACATGAAGAGTTCGGTTCCCGGCATGGATGTCACCGACGAGGTGATCAAGCGGATGCAAGGGGCCAAGGACAAGGAAGACGAGGGCATCAACATCTGCGTTGATATCATCCGTCAGGTCCGCGAGATAGAAGGGGTGGCCGGGGTTCATATCATGGCCATCGAATGGGAGAGCGCCGTGCCGGAGATCGTTAGCCGGGCAGGGCTCGCCACCCGTCCGGTCTTTGCCGATGAGTCCGTGGCCCTTGCGGCGCCGGTTTCGGCAATCGAGGTTCGGACCACGGTGGCCGGAGACGAGGAAAGTGATGCTGTTCTGGCGGCAGCCAAGGCTGAAGCAGCAAAGATTATCGCCGCAGCCAGGGCGGAAGCCGCCCAGTATCGCGCTTCTGCCACCAGTGGCGGCAGCGGGGCCGGTGCGGTTGATCAGGCAAGGATTGAAATAGATGAAGCAGGAGAGGATGCGATGAACGAAAAAGAACGTCAAATGGCGCTTGAGTCGGTACGTCTCGGTCTTGATGCGCTCAAAAAGGCCTATGGCTTGTCGGACGATCAATTTGATGCACTGAAGAAATTTGCCGGTGCAGAGGCTATTCTCATGCGCGAGCCGGTGCTCGCCGTTCCTGCTTCTCCCGCGGCAGCTCCTGTTGCTGCCCCGGCAGCGCCGGCAGCGCCGGCGCCGGTGAAAGACGAGACTGCAGCCAAGAAAGCCGCGGAAGCAGCGGCAGCGGAAGAGGCTAAAAAGGCCGAGGCCGCGAAGAAAGCTGCCGCTGATAAGGCTGCGGAAGAGGCCCAAAAGGCCGAGGCTGCGAAAAAGGCTGCCGAGGCTGCAGCCGCCGATGACGCGAAGAAGGCGGAAGCTGCCAAGAAAGCCGCCGAGGCCAAGGCCGCGGAAGCGACCAAGAAAGCTGCTTCTCCTGCCGAGGCAAAGAAGAGTGTTCCGGCATCGGCCCCCGCTGCTGTTGGCGCGGCTGAGCTTGCCCTTGAAAAAAACCCCCTGAGCGAACGGGCCGCCAAGGTTCCCGAAGCCTCCTACAAGCAGGCATACACCGGCGCCATCCGCCAGACCCTTTTGGGCGACGAGGCGAGCGGCATCAAGGTGGGCGGGGCGAACACCCTGCCGTTTCATCTCTTCGAAGGCACCATGGGCAACGCTCCCAAGATCGCCTTCGACGTGCTTGATGTCAAGCCCGAGGAATGGCCGGACTCCCTGGCCCGCCATTATCAGGATGTCATGGACAATCCCGTGGCCTGGGCCCAGAAATGCGTCAAGGAATACGGCGCGGACGCCATCTGCATCTCCATGGTCAGCACCGACCCCAACGGCCTGAACCGGCCCGCGGGCGAAGCGGCAAAAGCCGCGGCCGAGGTGGTGAAAAGCATCGAGGTGCCGGTCATTGTCTGGGGTTGCGGCAACGGCGAAAAGGACACGGAAACCCTGCGGGAGATCACTTCACTGATCGGCGACAAGAAGGTGTGTCTGGCCCCGCTTTCCGACAGCAACTACCGGGCCATCGGCGCCACGGCCATGGCCTTCCAGTATCCCATGGTCGCGGCCTCGCCCATTGACGTGAACCTGGCCAAGCAGCTCAACATTCTCCTTGAGAATCTCGGGGTCTCCCTGGATTCCGTGTTGATCGACCCCTCCATCGGCGCGCTGGGCTACGGCATCGAGTACACCTACTCGGTCATGGAGCGGATTCGTCTTGCCGCCCTGACCCAGAAGGACGAGAAGCTGCAGGTGCCCTTTATCTGCAACCTGGGCCGCGAAGTCTGGAAGGCAAAGGAATGCCGGTTGCCCTCCGACGAGATGATCGGCGACCAGGAAACCCGGGGCATCCTCATGGAGGCCATCACCGCTTCCTGCATGCTGATGGCGGGCGGCGAATTGATGATCATGCGGCATCCGAGAGCGGTTGCTCTGACCAAGTCGCTGATCAACGGCCTCATGGGTTAAGTTTCTGAAATTGTGCATTTACAGATCGTAATGCTGAAAAGCCTCACAGAGTTAAAGCTGAGTTGAGCAGCCTGGCTGCTCAAACGAAACTTATGCCCTTTGGGTTAAAGAGGAGATTACCAAATGTCTAAGATCATCTGTTCAGCCGCCATCCGCGGGGCTCACAAGATTGTTGATATGGCGGAAGCGAAGTTCGAGGAGGTCCTCAAGAAGTACGGGCCGGAGCAGGAGGTGCATTTTCCGAACACCGCCTATTTCCTGCCGATTATTTACAGTATGCTGGGCGCCAAGGTACAGAATCTGGGCGACATGAAGGATATCTTCAAGGAATGCCGCACCCTGCTGCCCGAACAGGTGAGCGAGAACATCTGGCTGCCGTATCTTGCTCCGGCCCTCGATGCGGGCATGGCCACCTTTTTTGCCGAGGAGATGTACGAGGCCATCCGGTATCTCGAAGCCCCGGATTTCTACACCAAGACCGAAGACCCGCTGGAGAACAATATCTGGCTGGGCGCTGCCGACGACGTTATCTTCCGCAAGCGCGGCGTTGAGTTTGTGGACGGCACCGCCCCCGGTTTTGCCGCCATCATGGGCACCCCGGACAACAACGAGATTGCCTCGAAGATCGCCCTGGAGCTCCAGGAGAAGAATCTTTATATCTTCATGCACGACCAGTCCAACGGCAAGAACATGGCCGAGCGCCTGATTGAAAACAAGGTGCAGGTGGGCTGGAACACTCGTCTGGTACCCTTTGGCAAGAGCTACACCTCGGCGGTGTTTGCCATCGGCTTTGCCTGCCGCGTGGCCATGGCCTTCGGCGGCATCAAGCCCGGCGACTACAAGGGCAATCTGATCTACAACAAGGACCGGACCTTTGCCTTTGTCATGGCCTTTGGCCCGGTTTCCGATGAGTGGTACGCCAACGCGGCCGGCGCCATCAACTGGGGCTTCCCCACCATCTCCGACTACGACATCCCCGAGGTGCTGCCCACCGGAATCTGCACCTACGAGCACGTGGTCAGCCGCGTGCCCCACGAGGAGATCGTCCAGAAGGCCATTGAGGTGCGGGGGCTGAAGGTCAACGTCACCAAGATCGATATCCCCTTGTCCTTTGGCCCGGCCTTTGAGGGCGAGCGTATCCGCAAGGACGACCTCTTCATGGAATGCGGCGGCGGCCGGACCTCGGGGGTTGAGGTTCTCGTTTCCAAGGATATGTCCGAGGTGGAGGACGGCAAGGTCACCATCGAAGGGCCGGACATCAAGGATCTCCAGGTGGGCCAGAA